>JGI20225J20221_1000109_pt2 | contig 238649 bp, 218 predicted proteins | sample BioMet4_FD_20221 | JGI IMG/M metagenome (IMG submission 20221) | reverse complement strand
TAAGTCTTAAACACCTAAAAAGTGTTTTAACCATATAAAGCACATAAACCAGATTTTGATGTATAAAACACATAAAAACATTTTAAACACATAAAACATATAAACCGCTTTTATGAGTTTTAAACACCTAAAAGTGTTTTAACCATATAAAACACATAAACCAGATTTTGATGTATAAAACACATAAAAACATTTTAAACACATAAAACATATAAACCGCTTTTATGATTCTTAAACACCTAAAAAGTGTTTTAACCATATAAAACACATAAAGCGCATAAACGGTCTTTATGTGCTTGAAAAAATTAAATGGAGTTTTTATGAGAAAGATTGCTGTGTGCCTGAGCAAAGGTGGAGTTGGCAAGACTACTACGGCAACAACTCTGGCTTTCGGATTGAGCCAATCTGGTAGAAAGGTGTTGCTTGTGGACTGCGATACGCAGAGCCAAGCCGCATTTTTTCTTGGAGTGAAACCTGAGCTTGGAATTGCGGATGTTCTCTTGGGCCGTAAGAGTACACACGAATGCATTGTCGAGGCCCGCCCTAATTTGCACCTTCTGGCTTCAGGCGGCAGACTTCTCGGCGAGGCAACTACACATATCTCGACGCGTACCCTTGGCATTGAGCGGGCTTTGCTTGAAGCTCTCGCTCCAGTGGAAGGGCATTTCGATTATGTAATTTTGGACATGGCACCAGGTTGGGATGTCCTTACGGCCAATGCGCTATTCTACGTTAAGGAAATCCTTGCCCCTGTCCAGTTGCAAGGCCCCTCCATTGAGTCCTTGGGAGAATTCTTTGAACGCGTTGAAATCGTCCGTCAGTACAATGAAGGTTTGGTCACCAAGTATATTGTTCCGACAAATTGGGATCGACGTTCAGGTGAAAGCAAAGATCTGTACGATCAATTGCGTGAAATGTTCCCAGATAAAACGTGCGCCCCTGTGCGCCAATGTGTGAAGATTTTTGAGGCATCTGGCCGTGGTCAGGTCATCTTTGAATACGCACCAAAATCAACCGGTGCTGAAGATTATACAAAACTCATTGAGCGTATCTGCAATGATGAGAAGGAGAAGGGAAATGGCTAAAAATCCTGGCCTTAATGTCAGTGCACTTCTTGGCGGCAGCAGAGCAAATCCTACTCCGGCCCAGCAAGTCGATTCAGAAACACCGTCGGAAAGCCGTCAACCGCTAGATTCAAAAAAAAATGCAGGTTTCTTTAATGTAACAGTAAAGCTCACAGAATCTCAAATTGAGGAATTAAGAATACTTGCTTGGTATGAGCGCAGGCGACTTAAGGAAATCTACTCGGAGGTCTTTCTGGAGTATATGCTCACCCACAACGATAAAATGGAAAATGCGGCCAGGGAATATGAAGCTGCAGGTCGGCCACCTTTCGAGATGAGAGGGAAAAGGTGAAATCTGAAGGGGAGTATATTGGATGTAAAAATGAGCAAGGGGAGGTCAAAAGGCCTCCCCTTGCTCTATTTGTTGATAAACTGAGAAACAATCTCATGATTGGCCGGAGTGAATGGGGCACCAATTTGACTCGGTATGTGCCTGACACCCAGCTGCGTTGAAATCTGTCCAGCATTAAACCATGTTTCGCCATCAGGTGAAACAAATCCCACACCATGCCTCAAGTCGTATAAAATCCCGCATTTCGCGCATATCAAGTGAAGAGCATCCCAGGTCAACTGGCGGCCTTGGTCGAGTCCCAATTCAAGGGTTCTCACAACGAGCTCTGCCCGTTCCTTCACACACCTTTCAGGCGACTTGATTCCATGCTGAAGCTCAAAAGCTCTGGAGCTTTCTTTTAATCGAAATCTCGTTTTAATTTCGTGCTTTTTTCGCACGACCTTATTAGCTGCAGAATCATAATAGAAAACAGCGCCGGGCTCAGGATTGAGAGATAAATCTGACTCCAAAATCGGGCACAGATGGGCCATAGCGCGTTGGTACCAACCATCAGCTTCCTGGATAACGGCCAAGGTGTTTGGTACGATCCTGCAGGCGATTATGTGAAGATGTTCCGGGCATTTTGGTTCAGAGGCATGTCGAACAACGATCGCCTGGTTGGCGGTAAAGCCCATGTGCTCAAGAAGGCGGGAGGCGCAGAATCTTGCCCTGTCTCCAAAAGTTTCATTATGCTGAAGTGTCATGATGTAGTGGGGGAGAGTGCACAGATGTTTTCGAGGGTAGCGCGACAATGTCACGCACAGTTCCTCAGTCCATTCTTCAATCTGACTACCATTTATCCCAAAAGAAAATTTTTCCAGAACTGAAGAGACCCCAATGGGATCTTTTGAGCGCTGCGGAGCTCGCTGGCCAAGGAGAACTGAAATCAGATCTCGTGTGTACCGTATTGCTTGATGGCAGGTTACAGCGTTTGGGCCACGATGCATCCGAAGCCGGATTATTTTCATAGTCGAGGTCTCTTTTTGGACTCAAGAACATCTCGGGCGCTGGCATCGCCGTTGAGAGCGTTTCTGACAAGCTCCCCCATTCCCGGCGTTTTCTCTCCTGGGGCTGGTTCCGGCATTTCCCATGTTGGTGCTACAGAGCTTTGTCGATTTGCTTCCGGAGTTGCAGGGGCTGGTTGTGCTACCTGCATCCGTTCGGCCACAGCTGTGTAGCCCCAGCGAAGAACAGCGGCCAGGTCAGAAGCGATCTCTTTTCCATGCTCTGCCTTGTAAAGGCTGACCTGGTTAATTGCTTCAAGCGTCGCTTGTTTGCCACGCTTAGTCGTAAGAAACTCAAAATCAGAATCTGTCAGCCAGACATTTTGCAGTTCCCCATAGGCTTTTTTGCCGTCATGGTCTTCCGCTGGAAGATTTTGACCAGCAGGTATCGGAGCTTCTGTAGGTTTTTCCCCCCTGAAACGAGAATGAAATTTCCGAGGAGAGCGCGAGCGTGGCGTGCCCCTGCACGCCTTTCCCCTCTCTCCCACGGTTCTTTTGGGTTCAGTTATGGTTCTGGGTGGCACAGTGTCACCCCTCCCCCGACACCCTGCCGGGGGTGTACGACTCTCTGCCGCCCCGGCACCCTGCCGGGGGTGACACAGTGCCGGGGGTATTGCCTGTAAAGGGGTGGCACACTGTCGGGGGTGACAAGCTGCCGGAGGTGGCACAGTGCCGGGGGTGACACCATGCCGGGGGTGACTCTCTGCCGGGGGTGACACAGTGCCGGGGGTATTGCTCTTTTGGGAAGCCTTCTGCCGTGGCGTTTCATCTTCTCGGCCCACTACTCCGATCAGTTTAAAGACATTTGATCTACCGGGGCGTGATTGCGTCTTGATCAGACCGCCTTCCTCAAGGGCAACAAGGGCACGCTGTACAGTTCGGGGATCAAGCTCAGTATCGAGACTGAGGCGATCAACGGACGGCCAGCATTCGTGACCTTCGTTGGCACGGTCAGCGAGGACAACAAGCACAAATTTTTGAGATGATGAAATGCCGTGCTGCATGAGTGCCCAGCGCATTGCGTCAATGCTCATACGTGCCTCCATTGGGCTTCTGCAGAGCCGCGTATGCACTTGGACACATAAAACCTGTGCCTGTGGTGATCAGATAGGTACCTGGTGACAGGGCCGAAAATGGCTTGACAATTTTTGAGGCAGAATGCATATTTCCCTCACGCAAATGATTTGTGGCATTGCCACTTCTTAAGGCCCCCTGCTACGGGGCCTTTTTTTATTGGCAAACGTTTCGTTCTGGCGCTGGCCGCCATTGAACTGTGTCAAAACGTTTGAAATTCTGGTTTGCCAAAACCGTCACTTCGGAAATTTCACCGAATTGTTTCCCTTCAAGCACAAGACGCATCTGGTACACTCCCGGTATCTGAGGTGGATCAAAGCTCCAATCCGTATCTTCGGTTGAAGCAGTACATTCGCCAGATGGGCCCTGATTTTTGGACAGTTCTGTCCAAAATGAGAGCATTATCAATCCTCCGCTATTCAAAAATTGTAAAATTTAATTTTTCATGAAATTTTTATGTAAAACATGAAAAATTGTCAATGAACATTAGGTCCCAGGACTCATTGAATTCCGTGGCCGGGCTGAGGGATCGATGATCAATCCTGCAATCTTTTCCTTGATGCGCTTAAGGAATTCGATTGTTTCGTGAGCAAATCTTGTTGCTTTTTCATAAAGATTCTCACCCTTTTCCGACTCAAGAAGTTTCAGTTCTGGTTTGTCCAGGACAGTTTCAAAAAACTCGGAAAGATTTTTTTCGACGGCTTGATCACACCCAAAGCGGTTGAGGGGCTCTTTCAAGCTTGCTTCGACACACGATCGCGAGCTTTGCCTCAATTTGTTCAAGCCGAGATTAAGGGCTGATACGTCCCGTTTCAGCTCAGGCGCGAACTTGTTATGTGGATCAGCCATGGCATCGGCAAGCTGTTTTGAAACTTGCTGGCGGTCGTTTTCAGTATCTGCATTGTTGTAGCTGTCCATTGCTCGGCTCATCAGAGGATTCAGCCTGATACGTTCCACAAGTTCCTCGACTGACCCCTGATCGTTCACCATGTTGAGCCAATGGCGATCAAACTGATCGCGACGAAATTTCCATGTTTTGAGCAATCCGTTGATCTTTTCATCAAACGCCTCCCGCGAAAGCGGGCGAGGAAAATCATTGGCGCTGATTTCGTTCTTGGGCCTGTTAAAAATGGTCCGCAGAACGTTGCAGCAGCCGGAAACAAATTGTCCCAACAGATTCGTCTGTCCGTACCCCTGCTGGAATTCAACAGGGTGGGGATTATCAATCTTGTTTTTTCCTCTTGGCTCATTAAGTTTGGACTCATCAGCCTGCTGGAAATAATCTGGTGCGGTAGGACTTGTGTCCCAAGGAATGGCCGTAGGATCGGACAAACCGGACATGCCCATATCTTCCTTTTCAGCTTCTTCTCTGGAATTGATTCCCTTTGCAGAATCAATTTCTTTTGAATCTGCATCAGAAGTGTTGGTTTGCTTAATTGCCTGCACTGCCTGGGCAGGCGCAGCATCACCATCCTCAATGCCGATAATCTGTTCCTTGGTTCCAAGTTCTTCTTGGTCGAGCAGCTGAGCCCCAAGTTGTTCGGCAGTTGGGGTATCCCCTTTTTGAGATGACTCCATAAATGCCTCAGGACTCACTTGTGGTATGTCAGAAGAAAATATATCCGGCTCAGTTTCTTCTTTAGCTTTTTCCTCATAAGCATTAATAAGGAAATCAAAAAACGCTATTGCACTCGAGCCTACAATATCTTCCTTAGGTGGAGCAACATAATCTGATTCCAAAAGAGTGTTCTTCTTCTCTTTCAGGAAATCTAAGACTGTTTGAGGCTCCTGATAGTAAAAATCCATTGCTTGAAGCTGTTCAACAAGAGAAATTTTTTCATCATAATCAGCATGTACTTCTGACGGGAAACGTAATCCTCTGAAAGAATAGACTAAATCTCTCTGCTCTTTCTTAAGGTTTTCGACATAGGACGGAAATGTCATCGACCAAAGATAGGAAGAAGTATTTTTATCCATTGTCGTTTCCTCATTTCCCTGCAGCGCGAGGGGTATCAAGATTCAAATGAATCTGGTTGTTGTCCTGCTCAGTAAAAATGCCAAGTAATGTTGCAAGCATATGGGCATTACGCATCTCAAATTTAAGCCGCTGGCGTTGAATTTCTACCTGCATTGCTTGCATGTAAGTCTGTTCCTTCAGCAGCTTAATTTCGTCAGTTGTGTCAAATAATTCCTGGAACCAGTTCGCGTTGCCAAATCGTGCATTGCTCCATGTGTCTAGATATGCCATTAAAGACGTCCTTCCCTGGGCATTCTGAGGCACAGATGCATTAGTATAACCCATGCTGTTAATCAGTCCCTGCATGACAGCTCCGGCATCCACCATGGGTGCATGGGCAGCAATAATGTCATTGACTGTATCGTGAGCTACTGCTAGTCGCGCTTTTTTGACTTGCTGCCGGTAGAGTGCATCCTTGCCGGCAACCGTATCTTTAAGCTTTGGTGGAACCTGAGGAGTAGGGAATGGGTTGACTGCGAGCTGTCCCAGAACTTCTCCTTTTGCCAAGTCTTCATCTGCTATGAGGCCAGAAGGGGGGAAAATCCATTCACCGCGGGGGCTTTGATTTTCCATGGGCCCTTCTAGGCCACGGCTTTCATTGGCATCGGCGGCTGCCTGTGCGTTCTTGGGTTTTCCGTCTTCAAGAGTTGCCACACGTGCGTTAAGATCTGTCCGGAATCCTCCTGCGGCTCTTTTTCCAACGCCCCAGGCTGCGGCCCCATCCCGGTTCTCACAAGAATTTGAAGCCTGCGCGCGGGCTTTTGCTTCTTCCCGGGCTGCCAGTTTGGCTTCTTCCATCTGTTTGAGACCTTCAAGAATCGTCTCTACTTTTGCCTTATCCAGAACCTTTGTTGCCTCAGTTAATCCTTGCAAGGCTTTGATAATTTTGTTCGCAGCAGAATCAATTCCAGTATTTATGCAGCCGACTGTGTAATCGGCTGCATTTCCAACACCGGCTTCAGTTGCTAAAATACCGCCTGGCGAAGTCCCTACGCCAGCGCCAGCAACGGTCGCGCCTAAGCCAAGAGGCGGAGCTGCATTGGCCGCCGAATTGGGCATAATCACAAAGAATCCAATGATTAGTATGGAAAGTAGGTTACTCATGATTTGCCTCAATTCTTTCACCATTAAGTTTTTCCCAAGAGATATTAGGCGAATCTCCTGGTATAAAATTTGACAGAGACTGTTGTAATTCACTTTTTCCAGATTCACTTAAGCTTTCAGCAAGAAGCTTAAAGTTATAAAAACTTGATGAAGGAAAAGAAAACTTTAAAATTGTGTTAAGTACCGTTATATTCAGTCCCTGTATTGAAAGAATGATGTTTTTTATGTGTGAAATATCTTTGTGAGTTAGGCATAATTCAAATAATGCTCTTTCTGGTGATGAAATTATATATTGCAATCCATCAGTAGTCATAAATTTAGTAAAAGAATCCTTGATAGAAAGGGGAATTCTATTCTTATAGTCAGTATATGAAGAGTTTTCTCCAGATAGACGCTTGAACCAAGGAGGAAATTTTTCGTTAGTCGTATAAAAAAATGACTGTTGATCAAAAAAATCGCAGTTGCTACCACAGCTATGAATGAGAAGTGCTGTCAGTCCGCCAGCAAAAAACTCAATAAAATTGGACTTCTGTTTGCTTTGGAGAGCATACAGTCCGTGCTGCCATGATATCTCGTCATCATTGCGAGCATAGCCGCCATGCCCAATGGACTTCAGAACCCTGCGTCTGACAGCCAACTGGACATCCTGTGTGGTAATCCCATCTTCCAGGATTTCGCCGAAGGTTCTGATGTGACCATGCGGCCAATGTTGGACATAGCTCTCAAGGGTGGACATGTTATCTCCAGTTACAGCACCGGTGCTCCGTCCCGGTCAGTAAAGTAGTGTGTTTCTGCATCTGAATGTTTTTCTTTATTAAAGCAGCCAAATCTCATTTTACCCTTATTTGGCCCACTTTTGACTCTGAAATACACCAATTCTTGTTTGCACTCGGGGCAGAGGAAAGATCCTTTTGGTTCGGGCAATGGTGGGAGAGGTTGTTGTTCCTTGCCATTGACGTCGAAGAAAAGACTCTCCTTGGAACTATGAAGTTCCTTAATTGCACAAAATGTGTATGGCCCAAAAGAGTTGCATCCGTATCTGAGTGTGGTGCCGCACTCTGGACATGGGATAAGCATTGGCGAACCATCAATATCATCAGCAGTAAATTTGCAATCTGGATAATTGGAGCATGTCCAGAAAGGGCCTCGTGTGCCAGTTTTGCGCTTGAGAACTCCACTGCACTTAGGGCAGTGGAAATTGTTGGGCGCTTCGGCCTCAGGAGTATTTTTCATTGTGATCTCCATTTCCTGAACTATGGAAATACGGGGGAACCGTTTGAATCAGGGAAAAAATTCGGTTTTTTGCTCTGATGTTTCTTTTTATTTTCGCAAATATGCCAGTATTCGCCAGTCTTGGATGACTTAATATATTTCAGTTTTTGACCGCATTCTGGGCAGTTAAATTCGCCGGCGGCCTTTATTTTCTCTCGGGGTAAGCCAGGCTTGCCATTATCATCTGCGGCGCTGTAGTCACATCCGTTGCTATAGCCGGTGCAGCCCCACCATGGTCCGAATTTCCCATCGTGTCGGGCCAGGGGCTTGCCGCATTTGGGACATGGAGTTTCAGGGTGAACTTCAGCCTTCGGCTTTTGGGGGCCGGGCTTTCCATCTTTATCGGGCGCGATAAATTTGCAGGTTTCTGAGGTGCAAACCCAGTACTTTTTCCCCGTTTTTTTGGATGTAATGCGGGTTAAATTGCATTGGCATTCAGGGCATTTATGGATTTCTATTGGGACAGAAAGCTTAGGCTCACTGCGGAACAATGCGTCAATGGCTGGCTTTAAGGACGTTTCATACTCTTTTAAAATAGGGGCAGGATCTGCCTCGCCCTTGAAGACCTGTTCAAGGCGGGTCTCCAGCAGGGCGGTCATTGCAATATTTTTCATCTCAGGCGAAACGAGGTCGATGAGTTGTTCGCCCAAAGGTGTTGGCAAGATTTTGTTTTTCTTGACGACAATGTATTCTCTTTTTTTCAATCCTTCATAAATGTTTGCCCTGGTCGCTTCCGTTCCAAGACCTTTGATGTCACGGAGGGTCGCTTTTTGCTGAACGTCAGAAACAAATTTGTGCGCCTCCTTCATGGCAGGAATTATTGTGCCGGGCGTAAAAAGTGGGGGAGGCGTCGTTTGTTTTTCTTCAAGAGAAACATTTTTACAAAATGCCGTATCTCCTTTGTTTATCACTGGTAATACACAACTTTCTGTGTCTTCCTGTGACTTGTAGACAGCTTTCCAACCAGGTGACAAAGTTCTTCTTCCATTTGATTTCCAAATATAACCGTTCAAATTAATGGTTATAGATTGCGTTTCAAATATTTCAGGGGGGTAAAACTGTAAAATATAACGCTGTACAATAGCACAATAAATTTCTGTCAAAGAGTCAGAAATTGAATTTGCTTCGGGGATTTTACCCGTAGGGATCAAAGCAAAGTGGGCATCAATCTTTTTGTCATTGAACGCCCGGCTTTTGATGGAAGTATTTGCGTTTGTTGCCAAGCTCGCAATTCCTGTTCGGTGGAATTTCTTGAGCGAGGCCAAAATCTCAGAGGCTTCGGAGAATTGAGCCTCAGGGATATATTCACAACCAGTTCGAGGATAGGTTGTATAGCCCTGGTCGTAGAGCAGCTGAGCAGCCGCAAGTGTCTGTGTCGGTTCAAGGCCCCAAGTTTTATTCGCAAACTCCTGGAGGGTACTCAAACTGAAGGGCAGAGGGGCTGGCTCCTGGGATTTGTTTTTCTCAACAGCCTCCACAACGCCATTTTTTTCAAAGCATGCATCCTTGATTGTGGTAGCAAGACTTTTACCAACGATTCTTCCTTCAGAATCTACTTCAGAATTATCAATTCCCTGTGTTTGAAGTGATCCTGTAAACTCGATATGATCTTTATCAAACTGTGCCTTTAAGGTGAAAAATGTTTTAGGCTTGAAATTTTTGTTTTCCCTGTATCTTGTAACAATCATGTTGAGGAGAGGTGTTTGCACCCTTCCAACCGTAAGTAGTGAGGAAAAACCTATAGTCCTTGCGAACACAGTTAATGCAACAGTATGATTAATACCTGCAAGCCAGTCTATTCGGCTACGCAATCTAGCGGCTTCTGTCCAGCAAGCATAATCAGAGTTGTTTTTAATATCTGAAATGGCTTTTATAACAGATTTATCATCTTGACCGTAGATGAAAATTCTTTGAGTAACACCTTTCCATTTCAGTTCTTCTAATATTTCGTCAATGAGCAGATTCCCTTCTCGATCAGGATCACCGACACTCACGACAATTTTTGTGTCTTTGAGAAGTGTTTTAATGGTCTTTAATTGCTCGGCCATCCCCTTCTTGGGCAGAATTACGAACTGAAGAGGAATAAATGGGATGTTGGCCTTGCTCCACTCAAAACTGGGATCATAATATTTGGTGTCAGCAAGTTCATAGGCGTGACCTGCCGACCATGTGACGACATCACCATTTGAGATCTGTACATAGCCTTGCCGCGGGGTTGAGGCTCCAATCTTTGGAGCTATCAGCTTACCAAGACTTGGCTTTTCGCAAAGAAAGAGACGATTAATAGGCATTGTTATATCTCACTAGATATATTGGGATTTGTACCTTGCTTGAAAATTGATTTAATTCTTTTTATGTGTCAATAGAATTTTTAAGAGGAAATGACAATGCAAAAAGTGAGTGGGTTGCCATCAACTTTGCCTGAAGACGTCTCATCCGTACTTGCACGGGTCGAAAGTTCTGAATCCTGGGTAAAGCTGGATTCCAATTTCGGGGAAGGGCAGCTGAAGCTGTTAAAAATGCTCGGCGCGTATAAATCACATTTGCCGCAAAAAATGTTTTTGGAACATTTTGTGGTTATAGCGACTTTCAGCAAATTCCGAGACGCAGTGACTCTGATGCAGGCTCTTGAGGTTAACCATGCCAGCAACCTTCAACGATTGCTGCTGATGGGCCTTACAAGGACATCCCCCGAAAATGAATTTTGGCATACCAATGCCATGAGACTTCGATATTTGACCGCCTGGAATGTTCTTTCCAGGGTATTTGATGAAGAACGGGTCGAATTAATTAAACAGGCTCTGACCAGCTAGGAGAAGAAGATGAAAAATATAGTGACGTTGTTTATGTTTTGCGTCCTGATCTGCTCCGTGCCGGCTTATGCTCTGGACCCTGCATGCGGTGATGGTTCTGTGCCGAAGGGTGTTTGGCCAAACTGTGACCCCTGCGCGGGGGGCGGAGCTTCTGCAGGTGTTGCCGAAAAAGTAAACAGGCTGAGGGAAAAAATGGATCAGGCTGTCCAACCTCAGTCGTTCGATTTTGTCAAAGACTGTTTGGCTGGTATTGAAAACCTTTTTTATGGGAACATGGGCATCCCCTCACTTGAAGACTTGCTGGGTGTACTCTGCCTTGCGACTCGGTATGCAACCCAGGAAGCTGTCAACAAGCTTAACCAGTCCAGTTCGGTATCCTATTTAGGTGGAAGTCTGACAGCGAACATGGGCGCCGGAAATAACGCTTCTGGCGGCATAAAGGTACGGGATACATCTGCCCAGGCCCGCACGGCAGCAGCCGGGTTGCTGCGTAGATGAATTTCAATTGATGACAATTTTGAAATTTTTTTGTAGACTTAATAGATGAAGGTGAATGAAGCATCAATACGCACCATAGCTGAAACCTGCGTTGGGCATTGCTCGCCGGAATATCTTCTTGGCCTGGCTAAGGACAACGATGGTATTCCGGCTTTTTCTGTTTCCCAACTTTCTGAAAAATTAAAGCATTTTGAAGCTGAGAGGCTGCCAGAAGCGATACAAGCTGTTCTTCCAGAAGCACAGTTTTCTAAGCAGGTTGGAGAGTTTGTTGGCAAGTTACTAAAATCAAAAGCAGTCGAATTTTTCGGCCTGACAGGTCATGATTTAACTTTATTTTGGGGATGGGGAATTTCTCTCAGCTGGCTGTTGTTTGGCATAGGCAATCGCAGCAATTACCAACTGTGTATTCCCCAGGAAGCCATTAAAATATCTCAAATCGGTCCTGAGGATCGGGAATTCGTGAGACTAAAGTACGGGTGGGATACTTCCGATTCGTTATGGTTTTTTGGGGCAGCGGCTCCACATCGGAAAAACTCAGCTGTCAGTAGGGTTTTGATTCGCCTTTTGGCGGCCTTTCCCGTTACCCAGATACTTCCAGAGCCTGAAGACATCATGTCAACGTATCACAGGTTGCAACAGTTAATTTTGAAAACGGAGATTGATGCTTCAGCTGAAGCATGGATGAAAAGTGCAATTGAGCAGATGCAAAAAAAGCCTCATAAAGTAAGGCTGCTATTGCTTGCCAATCAGGCTCAATTTAGCTTCTGGAAGCTTGAAAACCGTATGCCCACGGCGGGAACTTTGAAATTGGTCTATATCCTTGAACGACAGCTGAACAAATACGGTTCACCGGCGTTGCTTGAATATCTTAAAATTTTGCACGCAGAAGCGATTTGCCAAGGCTTCGGTGGCTTCGACCAAGTGGTAAAAGAGGGAGCATGGAAGCGCGAGAAACGCCCAAAGGCATCATAACTAACCTGCTCACATGGCAGTCGTCTGATTCTTCTCCAGAGACGGTATGCTCTCTACAGGGCCCTGGATTCCCCAGAGGATTCTTTACAGGGGTCTATGGTTACACCTCGCAGATCAAAATATCTACAGCACTAAACATGTCTTCCATGCATGCCGGAACAAATCTCAAACTCTACAAGGTAATAGTTCGCAGTTCGGGGGAGTTTTCTCTATCAGAAAACATAGAAAATTGTATGATTTCAGTTTGTTATCCAGTGAAAAAAGCAATACGCCTCAAATTGACAGGCCAGCTCATGATTCAGGGAAATTTGAAGGAAGCAATTGATCATAATCCTCAGTTGATTGCCGAAATTTTTGATCTGGATTGGGTGGCGCCCTGTAATGCCATTCTGTGGGAAGCTGTCAGAGATTTCGGCTGCGGACCCGTTGCATTAAAATTTTGCACACTCAGAAATACTTCATTTGTCGAAGGTGTCGAGCACATTGGTGGGGAGGCTGTTCTTTCGCCTTCCTCGCTTAAAGTTGCGGTGTAATTTTTCATGTTTTTGTGAAAAATTTTCTTGTAAAAAATCTCTCCATGCCTTACTGCTCTTTCCATGAGCAGCACTCCAGAAAATAGACGCTTTACCGCCTCGATATCCGTAGGCCTCCATGAGGAGAATCGGTCCGTTTTGATCGAGATCTCTCCTGCCCCCATCTACGGGGGGCCTGAAGGCATGCATCGAGTGAGGGTGGCTCGCAAGTGGCTTAATTTGCCAGAGTCAAACAAGAAGCTCTTCTTTTCAATGAAAGAAATTCTTGAGGGCCCTCTTTCTCAGGCTCTTGGCCTGGCAGAAGGTCCCAGTGAATCATCACCTTCAATACCTACAGATTTGCCCTATAATTCGCGCGTGTCCGTCTATTGCGGAGAAAAAAACGGTCTTCCGCATTATGTGCCCGGCTGGAGTGTTATGCCGCCCATACAAGGGCGGGATGGTATCTGGTACCTGGCTGTGTCATATAACGGCAAACGTGATTTCTTCCCTGTGGACAGAATTAAAATTCCTACGAAACACGAGATATACAAGCTCAACCACCAGCAGGTGGTTTGACAATAGTTTTCAAAACTATTGAGGATCTCTGCATCCCAACTCCGAGCATCACGAATGCCTTCGGAGTCGGAAATGGAATCACGCCTTGACCTCGCATTGCATAATGGCGATGCCCTGAAAATCCTGCAATCTTTGCCTGACTCTTCCGTGGACATAGTCCTCACAGATCCCCCATATGCAAGTGGGGGCAGTTCCACGGCAGCGCGCATGATTGATCCAGCGCGCAAGTACCAGCAAAGCGGAACAATCCGAAAATACCCCGCTATGCTTGGCGACAGCAAAGACCAGAGATCCTGGATCACTTGGTGCACATTGTGGCTGACAGAATGCTGGAGAGTGTCCAAGGATGGAAGTCCGCTGGTCGTATTTACTGATTGGCGCCAGCTACCTTCTTTGTCTGATGCCGTTCAATGCGCTGGATATTCATGGCGCAGCACCATTGTCTGGAATAAGCGGTCGTCGCGGCCCAATAAAGGTCGGTTTCGTCAGCAGGCTGAGTTTGCAATTTTCGCAAGCAAAGGGAGCTTTAAACCAGCAACCGATGCTTGCCTGCCAGGGGTTTTCGACTATCCGGTCATAGCATCCCAGAAAGTTCATTTGACTGGAAAACCCGTTGATCTGATGCAGGATCTGTTGCAGGTATCCGCAGAAAATGGGGTTGTCCTGGATCCTTTCATGGGTGGAGGAACTACTGGGGTCGCGGCTATGGCAAGCGGGAGGAAGTTCGTTGGGATAGAATTGTCGCGTGAATACTATTCAATCGCGAAAAGACGGATTGAAGCCGTTCAGAGGTAAGGCTGAATAAAAAAGGCGGCAGCATATCGCTGTCGCCTTTTTGCATCCTGAAATGCATGGGGGGAGAACTCGTGCCGGGCGTTTGGAGGGATAACACGAGACTCGGTAATAAGTCGCTAAGCCCTGAGGTCAGTGCCGCGCCATACGGCCCGGCCAAGAACATTTGCTTCGGCAAACAAAATATGGGGTATAATCATCCCCTGACGGTCAACACAGAGGTAATTGTCCTGTTGTTTTACAAAAGCGCGGTAGATCCGCTGCATGCCGGCATATTCGACCGCGTAAAATGCGCCAGGCCAAAAACTTGTGTCAGTCGTATCGATGAGGAGGAGATCTCCCTCAAGGATATCAAACTCTGACAAAAACTGATCAGGCACCTTGATGACAAAGGCCTTATTTGAGGTGATGCCCTTGGACTTGAGCCAATTCCTACGGAACACGTAATTACGGTTCTGGTCAGATCCTTTGAGCGGGATTACGTCGTGGAATTCCGGTGGAGATTCACCGTTTTCGGCCCATCTTTTGGCGCAAAGAGCCAATTCCTCGACAGTTGTTCCAAGCGCTTCAGCTATTTTGGGAACATAAAGCTTTGCCAGTTTTTTTTGGCGGCCGTAAAGCATCTGGTTGATGTCTTCTACGCTTTTTGCGCCAGCCATAGCTCGCAACGCTTCACGTGTATGGCCACCGCTTTGCGGATTGGCCAAATATCGCAAAATGAGAACCTCAGTATTTACTGAGGTATCTGATGGAGCTGAAAGCGTGCCCCAAGTCCACGGGGCTCGTGATTTTTCTGCCATGCATTCCTCCGGGGGGGTACACAGCCCGGATCCCTCCTGGTTCAGGAAAAAAAGGTCGCATAATTTTTCACGAAAATCAACAACGAACATATGAATTATCGGATTTTTTGTCTTTTTATCTGCCTCACGGAATTTATCTGTTCAGCCGTGATCTTAGGTGGAGTTTTTACGTGTCCACTGCGCCTTCGTGCGTAATGAATAGTTGCACTTTCATCCGAAGCATGGCCCATAAGGGCAGCAATTTCGTTTTTGGTCAAACCAGAAGCCTTCATGTCAGCCGCAAATTGGTGACGCGTTGAATAGAGCGATATATTCTGTGCAGAGCGCGGCCAAAGGAGGTTGTTGACATAGTACAAGCGTTTTCTGCAGCTTGCATAAAACGATTCAAAATTATTACCAGATTCTTTCCACCGTTGAATATCTTCAAGTAGATTTCGGATCGAATTAATTTCCTTTTCGTGTTCAGGAAGCACGAACTCAAGAATTCGTTTATCCCCATTTGCCCGAACAGCATTTCCCTTTGCGTTTCTGACATGCAGCTTAAGACCCCACAAATGTGCTTCTTCCCATTCACATGGACGGAGGCCGGAAGCGAGGCCTGCAAGTAGCCAATGTTCAATGGAGTGATCAAGCTGGTTGCGAGATTTGTTTAAATGTTCAAGCAACCGGTTCATTTTGTCAGAGGGGATTTTTTTAAGCTTCTTGCCTGATGTGTTGTGCCCTCTATTCGACAAGAGGGGGCGCACATCATTGATTGCGTTCACGGCCTCGATTGGCCCGTTCTGGCGCATAAACCAGGCTAGGCTTCGTCTGTAAAGACCTAAAGTCCGTCTGGCCCATTTATTAGCCTCGGCTTCGTCTTTGAGCCAGGTCGCAACTTCAATAGGTCCATGATTCCATGGTTGCCCCTTGCTCTCAGCAAAGCGCTTGAGGAGTTGCCGCGCGATCCGGCTGTACTGCTCTTCAGTAGATTTTTGGGCAGGAGGGATAGAGTTCATGTGTAAAAATAATTTTACTAACAATTTTTGTCAATTTTTATGAAAAATATTGCATTTCAAAACTGAGTTTGCCAACATTCTGCCATGAGCTCCGTGAGGGCCAACTCTCAAGGAGAATACCATGAGCGCAACTGAAATCCCTGATTTTGAACTCTCTGAGGCAGAGGCTATTGAGCTGGGGCTTAATGATGTCATGACAGACGAGACCGCAGAGTGAGGTCTGTCATGAATAATAACCAGGACAAAAACGCGTCGTCAAAAATCCTCGGAGAAATTGCAACCAACATAATTAACATGATTGAGTCGGGATACGAAGAAAACCGAAGTTGTGATTGGATCAGAACTCCGGTTCTCCCGCCGTTTAATGCAGCAACTGGTCACCGCTATACGGGGATCAACAGGATGCTTTTGAGTTGGGTAAGCTGGATTAAAGATTGGAATGATCCTCGGTTTGTAACGTATCATCAGTGCGAGAGCATGTATCCGGACAGAAAGAATCATGTTCTTGAGGGTGAACGCTCAATAAAAATCATCAGGCCGATACCATTGGAAAAATTGGTTCAGGTTGAGCCAGATGAAGACATATCGGAGATCCCTGCGGATAAGCTGATCAGGTCTGAGGACGGCAAGCTTTTCAGGAAAGAGATCTATATGCGGTACTCGCCTATTAGCGTCTTCAACGTCTCGCAGACAAGCCTGCAGCTGAAACCTGTCTTTGAATTGCCGCCCAGGACATGGGAAGAAAGCCAGTTTTTTTCAAAACTGGTCGATTCTTGCGGGATACCTCTTTTCCACAGAGGGAACAGTGCATATTACTCCCCAGCTCATGACCATATCTGTCTCCCGCCCAAAGAGGCTTTTCTTGATGCTGGATCGTATGAGGCCACATTGGCCCATGAATATTTCCACTCAACAGGCCATGAAAAGAGGGAAGACCGTAAAATAGCAAATGCTTTCGGTTGTGAGCAATATGCTATGGAAGAACTCCGGGCCGAGTTGTTTTCCACGGCCTGCATTCACAGCTTTGGAATCAGTTTCCCAAGGGAAAAAAATGTTTCTTACATTGACCATTGGCGGAAAAAAATAACGGATGGGGATGTAAAAACCATTCTGAAGGCGGCGGCCGATGTTGACCGCGTTTTTTCAGCAATTCTTGATGTTGCTGAAGGTCAGCAGCCTCGTCTGAAGTGGTTTCCTGAAATTGATTTTTCGTCTTTCCCGACCCCGCTTAAAGGGGCCAGAGAAGCCGAACTTCACATACCAGAGGAAAAGCCACGGCGAGTGCGCCAACGGTTGTGAGGGGATTATGAAAGAAGCTGACATGCTGTATGAAGCACTCAGAGTTTTCAATCAGACAGAACTAGGAGGGCCAAAAAGATTTCTATATTCGTCTGATTTATCTGGGCCTGACGGCGAACTTCCAGTTGAAGCCCTTGAGGTTGAAATCCCAATCTCTGTTGCTGCCCAGTTGATTCAGCTACGAGATGCTGTCGCGGAACTATCTGTAGTTCCAGATAGCTTTTCAATTGCTTACAGCTTGAAAGATGTTGGAATTGCATTCTCAATTTCACAAAAAATTCATGGTGAAGAAAATGGCGTCAGCAATATCCCGAGAACCTCTTGGGATGTTGATCACAGTCCAATCGTTGTAGAACTCGCAGAAATTTATGTCACAAAAAAAGAAGGCGTTTGGATTCAATTATTAACGGAAGGACCGTCCGTATTTCAGATGCACATTTCGCGAGTTGAACTTGACGCTATGGCAGAACCGCTAACAAAAAAAAGACCGAGGATGTAATGGAAGAATTACTGATTAAGATCTTCCTTCAGGCGTTTCCAGAGGTCCTATATATGCACCAGGACGAAGGGTACTCTGCGGATGAAGCGTTGTCCCCACGTGGACTGCTTCCAATTTTTGTTGAGCAAGCTCAGTGCATGGCTAATGTGCTGGGCCCTGAGCAGCTTCGTGGGGTTCAGATTGTTTATGATTCTTCAAGCCTTTTGGGGAGGCAGGTTGTTTTTGAGCACAATGCTCTGCCACAATTGGTTTTGCCTTTTGTTTTGGATGCTGGACATATAGCACTCTCCGAAACTCAAAGGCTTGATCCTGACCGGCATGAGACAATGGTGGTAGATCACATTACACCACCTATTGTCCCAACTTGTGAGCCCCTTTTCAGGCGTCAGCGTGTTGTTGCGCCCACCCAAAAGCAACGCATGTAAATTGTTTTTTTAACATTTAAAACACAAAAAACATTTAAAACACATAAAATATGTTTTAATGTTTGTTGCAAGAGGCCTTTGAAGATTATCCCTCTGAGATATGGGAGATAATTGTAAGAGGCCTCTTTTTTTATGGCTAATAATTCATGTTTTTAAGAAAAAAACTTGCAATTTTAAATATTACATGCATAGTTGTGCCGGGCCTTCACATTAAAGAGAGGTGTTTATGAAACCGTTTGGGCAGAAAAAAGAGAAAGAGAACGCAAGTGCATCCCCCAGGCAGCAGGCGCAATTCACCGAAATGCTGCTTATGCGCTTGGATGGCTTTATCGAGGAAAATGATAAAGTCGTTGGAGTTGTCGGCACCATTTATCCCAGTCGCAAGTCAGTTGAAGTTCGCATGGATATGAATTGCGAAAAGGCCAATAACCCGAAGCGCCGGGATTTTAACGCTTACGCGCAGGGCTTTAAATTCAACAGAGATTTCGTCCAGATGGAACTGGGAGCAATTTTGCGCCTGCCTTGCATCAGAACTGGCGAAGGCACAGCCGATGCTGAATGGATCAACATGGTCACGCGAAACGCGATAGACACGCAGAAAAGATTCAGGGCGGGCTTTGCGGCTGTGGAGCTGTACACACCTGAAGACCTCAAGGAAAAGCGTAGGGAGATCTATCGAGAGCTCCGGGGGAAAGTTGCGGCTGACAGGCTGAACTACGAAGTTGATGAAAGAATGCTTGAAGTCAGCCCCAAGCAGCCACGCTATCACGGAGGTGTGAAATTCTACGACCATAAGAAGCCCATCACCGGTGACCTGGACAGTGTTTCTGAGGCCGTTGACAAATATTTTGCCCTTCCGCGCTTTGAAAAGTACACAGATCCTGCAACGCAGAAGGAATTTGAGCGCGAGCAGCCCGGCATGTGGGTTCGTGCCTTGAATGATAAGGGAGAAGTTCTGGCTGTGCTGGATATCTCCCCTCGCGAACTCTACAAGAACCATGCTGAAAGTGCGCAGGAAAGGACGGCCCTGGCCAAAGAGCGTATTGGGCAAATGGCAGAAGAATTTCCTGACGCCAAGTTCAATATCATGACCTACAGCAAGGTTGCCATCAGTGGTATTTCCCTGACTCCAGCGGATTCGTTTTATGAGCTTAAAATGTTTCGCCGGGCTCAGAGCATGAGCTACAAAGAAACCGAAGAAGACGGTGAAAAATATTTCGAGGATCGGGCAATGGAATCCGGCTGCCTGTTTGCCGACAACGGCATGGTGTCCTCATGCATCGTGCCGACTGGCGCAAAAAACGTTGATGTCTCCATCCTGAACGAATTTGGTGAAGAAATGCCAATTGCGGTGGCTCCGAAAGCTCAGGAGGCTGCTGAAGAAAAGACAGCGGCGGAGCAGGTCCCCTCGGATACGGCTGAGCCGGAACAGCCTGCAAGGCGGCGCCCAAGGCCGTAGCCGTAGCTTTCTCCACTCGAAACACTTCAGAGCCCAAAGAGGCCTTTCCAGAACAGGAAAGGCCTCTTTTTTTATCAGGAGAAACCATCTGCCATGAGAAGCATTAATGATCTGACACCATATCTCTCTGTTTCGCAAAGGATTGCAATTTGTTCAGGAGTAGCTGGCGAAGAAGGAGCATTCTTTAAAAAGAAAATCCACGAGATTGCGCTCCAGGTTGAAACAATGCCTGCAATCTATGCCCAAGAGGGTATGGGAGATGCTGCAAAAGCACACCTGCACTATTTTCTAGGTGGCTCAGATTGGTACATTACAGAGCGAAATGTATGCGATCAACAAGTGGAGGCATTTGGCTTTGTGATTTTGAATGGAGATCTGGACAATGCTGAAATGGGCTATCTGAGCCTTAAAGAGATTCTCCAATATGGGGCAGAACTTGATCTGCATTGGGTGCCTACTTCATTGCGAGATGTCAAAGAAAAACATGGTCTGGAAGTGGAGCCGAAACCAACAGAAGTTAAACGCAGACGGATGCGGTAATATAAAAAAGGTTTTTATCAATGGGAACGTCACATTATATTGTTTGCGAAACAAATTACTTGGCACAACATCGCCCGGAATTGATAGAGGGAATAGCAAATTTTCTCTGCATTGCATGGGGAAAAAAATTGATTACTGAAGAAATTTTTGACCGACGACAGCCATCTGCACATGTCGAGCTGATCAAAAAAGGAAAATGGCGTGAGTTAGCGGATGTTCTCAATGCCGATATTGGATCAGACCTCATTCTTCTCCAGGATATTGGAGGATTTCAGCTGGATCCTTCCTACAAGTTGAATTTTTGTAAGACTGGGCTCGCAAATCAGAATGGGCAAAATGATCTGATCGTGGCGCTCTGTTTTTTGGTGCAGAGTATGGGCAACAATCACATTGATTTTGCGTCTGACAGCCCACCTGAAGAGTTAAAAAGCGGTGCGAAGATGTTTATCCAGGTTGTAGGAAAACTGCCGCTTTTAAGCGAATCCTCTCCAGATGGTGTCAATACACAAAAATTTAAAGAATATTTGCTGAAGCAACAGTCGCTTATGGAAAGTGTTTCTCAAAGTCCTAAACGGCCACGGATGTAACGGAGACTTTATGCTTAAAACTCTTAATCCCGAACATGGATTCCACGGAACAATGCACTCACGTGGATGGGATGAGGCAATGGAAGCTCTGGGAAAAGAAAGTTCTGCCCCGGAAGCCTATGTGCGCGCTTTTCTGGACTCACGAGATGGCCGTCATTTTGCTGATTCACTGAGTTTTTTTCTGCCCGATATGGGAATTCAGGCGGCACTCGACCACACCATCACAGCCTGGAATGGCCTGAAACCATCCACGCAGGATATTGGGCGAGCTCGTGTCCCGCTGGCTCATCAGAAAGACTGCTCAATCGTGAAGGCGCGGGTTTGGTATGCAGGCCATCTCTGGTTGACAGAAGCTTATCAGCGCGCCGCTGAAGAAGTGTACGAAATCCTTGCCGACATGAGGTGCGATAACAAGTTCAAGGTTCTTGGGTGGAAACAGACAAACCTTGATGTTGTGCACATCATGGATTCCAATGCGACCTCTCCAAAAGAAGCCATGCGATGCAGCATTAATATTTCTGAAAAGAGTGCTGAAGAACTGAACATTGTTTTCGGAATAGAAAATCATTGCATGGTCTACCGGGCAACCTTGATAAATGATGCAGAGCAAGCGGTGATTCTTGGAAATGAGATTCCTTTAACTGAATGGGATGGTGCTCTTAAAACGATAACAGATTCACATACGACAATCGTTGAAAATCATATTCAGAAAACCATTTCAAAGCGTAGGCCGGCAAACCGACCCTAAACAATAATTCATATGGAGAGTGACACATGATTACCGTGGGAAGTTTGTTTAGTGGAGCCGGACTTTGTGACCTGGGCTTGTCCTGGGCAGGTTTTAAGCACGAATTTTTTTGCGAGTGCGATCCGTTTTGCCAAACTATTCTGAAGCGGCACTGGCCAAATATTCCCGTGTTCGATGATGTGCGGACGGTCTGCGGGGCGCAGCTGCCCCATGTTGACGTTTTGTGCGGAGGATTTCCTTGCCAGGATGTCAGTGTTGCCGGCAGTCGGGCTGGAATCACTTCAACAAGCAGGAGCGGACTTTGGAATGAATATGAAAGGATCATTAAAGAGGTGCAACCGCGGTACATTGTCGCGGAAAACGTTCCAGGCCTGCTTTCCCTGGGAATTGAGAAGGTTCTGCAAGACCTGGCCGCGATCGGGTATGATGCAGAGTGGGATGTGCTCGCTGCGAGTTCCTGCGGCGCCCCGCACCACCGTGAGAGGGTATTCATTGTTGCCTACCCTCACGGTTCACGCCCTTCGGGGAGGCCACCTGTGCTATCTACGCTCGCAGCAAACATGGTGGACTACCTCCAATCTCCCAACGTTTTTGATTGGGCTGGCATACGGTTTGACAGGGCGAGAAAAGATTCGGCTGCAGAAGCATTTGGTAAGCCCGTCATTTGCCGAGTGGATGATGGGGTTGCCACTGGGGTGGACACTCAAGGATGGTCCAAGCCTGGTGCACGAACACACCTCCTAGGCCGGGTTGATAATTCCACCGCAAAAGCATGGATCCCCAGGCTCAAGGCTCTAGGCAATGGGATAACTCCTCAGCAGGCCTATGCGATCGGCGCATGCATTATGGCATCTGAGGACTTACCTTTGCCTGCCATGCCGGATTCTGTTTTTACTGCATAAAATGTTTTAAGAATATTAAGCATCAAAAGAGTATAAAATGGTAAAACCGAAACTCTACCTTGTATCGTCTGAAGATCAATGCCCACTCCTGATTTTAAAGCATGTTCTCGAGGAAGATTTTGGTTTTCATGTTTCCTCCGTTGAACAAGGCACTTCGGGCATGCTCAAGGATTCAAAAAAGATGATTGAAGAATCAGATGCAGTCATTGCTATTGGTTCCCCAACATCCAATAGTGCATTCGAGTTGGGGATGGCTTATGCTCTGGGACGCCCTATTCTTTCGATATTTGACGTTTCTTATGCTCCTACCGGGCATCTCCTGACCGCACCAACAGAGGTTATTTTCCCAAAAAAATCCATGATTAAAGAGATGGTAGATATATTGGGGCATATCTCGATTGTTCACAGTGAGCGTAATGCTCCGGCTTGACCAACTGCTTGTGAGGAACCAGATTCCCAAACATAAAGGCTTATTGCCAAGGAAAATGGCCTCCATGAGATCCTCTCTTCTAAGTAATCGTCGGGCATATATAGCTCGTGAAGTTGTAACTGGATCCGGTGAATATCAGATTATTCAAGTCCACCATGGGGGGCATCCTGAAAACATCGGCCGCATTCTGGCTCGGGATTATCTCAATAAGGAGTCGGTCGACAATCTGATGGATCGTGGGGACATTGAAGATGCAGATTTTGAAAAGTCTCTTATTATTCATGGCCAGAAAAACTCATGCTACCAGTTGGTCATGGATTATCATCTTCACAGAACCCGTTACAAGAATCAGGTAGATTACTTATATTTTTTTGAACAAGGCTCTTGGCATGCGATTGATTGGAAGGATCGTGACGTGGACATCCCAAGTTCGGCGGAATCCCCATCACAACTGATTTATGAACTCCACAACGCTATTGCAGAAAATGATCCTCTCGCTGTCGAGCGACTTGTCGCTGCTGGTGCAAATGTTAACGGGTTTCGCGAAGGACAGACTCCTTTGCATGTTGCTGCCATGTTTGGACATGCTGACTGCTATCAAATTTTATTGGACTTGGGAGCGGATCCTCACATTGAAGATGATTCATACCTTGAACCTCAAGAGGTCGCATACAGACTTGGGCATGACGATTGCGTCAAAAAGAAGGTTCGTAAGCGCTCCAGGCCATAGAATTAAAAAATGCCTCAGGCTGAGGCATTTAAAATGTTTTAAGTGCAAAAAGTGTTTTAAGCACATTTATCAAGCGACCATCTTCAGGACGTCCGCATGGCAAACCGAGTTGTTTATCACTCGGCACAGCGCCGCGTCTGGATCCGGAGAACCCGGCATCGAAACATTTGTCTTGTGCATGAACAAATGGCAAGGCTCGCCTGCAACCTGGTCGTGAAGCTCAGTGAAAACTGTTTTAAGCTCGTCTCTCTCAGGTGAATTTGGCATCTTGCGCAAAGCGAACAAGCAAGCATAGGCAAGCCTGGGAGCTGCTTTTGGGGGGGTGTGAAAGTGGCGCAGATCTAGCTTGAAGTCATGCCAGTGCGTAAACATGGATACCACGCAAGCGAACACCGCCAGGCTCTCACGTGCCGACAGTCCAGGACAGCCGCTGACGTAGGCTTCAAGAGCTTTTTCCATGGTCGGGAATCTGCTTTGAAGAGGCACGGCATGAAAGGTTAGGGGCGCAAGCGATGACATTTCTTTTGCTCCGCTGACGGAAACCATGTGAGGACAATATCAAGTGATGTACGCAAAACTTCCGTATTTCCTACATAGTCATTCAAGGCGTCGTTTGCAAGATCCTTAAGCTCGTCTCGATCTATTAGCCCTTCCCTAACTAGCTCCTTTATATCATTTCTATCTCTTTCTGAAAATCGGGAAATTTTCATCAATGCTAGGTCAACTGGAGAAATGATGTGAGCAGTTAACTTCCCATAAGATTGCACAAAAGTTGCTCTTTTAGGATAGTCAGAATGAATTAAAGAAAAGGTGTCATTAAAATTGTAGTCAAAATCTACTCGTTGAGCATCCAAAGGATTTTCGGCGGCGACAAATGCATGCAATCCTTGCTCTACAAGCATTTTATGAGAAAAGATAACATCCAAGTCCAGGGACATTCTGAAACCATTGCACCAGAAGGCCATCGCCTGGCCGCCAGCAATATATGCATGGACAGTTGAGTGACAATTTTCAACTGTCTTGGCTATTTGCTTCAGGATATTCAGGCTGGCGTCAAAGTGCGGCCCAGCTTTTGTGGGGGTGTTCATAGCAACCTCTTCTCGGCATTCCAGCATTTTTCCCGCTCTTCCGCAATTGCCCAAAACGTATCCCACAGCGAGACGACCAATGCTTTCGCAAAACCCCATTCATCATTGCCACCACGGGGGAATGGTCCAAAGCGGTAATTCTTCATGGGGGGTATATTTCATTGAAAGTCAATTTTTTGTAGGGAATGTAAGAAAAATTAAATTTACACAATTTTTTTCTTGAATATAAGAAAAAATAGCAGTAAATGTTAGTTACGCAAGACGGCAATGGGCGTCCAGAGGCCGGGTTCTTCCGCAAAGATCCAAGTACACGCTGGAACATGCCCGGCCTCAAAAGTACGAATGTTGCCGTTATGAATACTTTGTAGCGGAGCGGTTTAGCTTCCCCATTGATCCCATCAAACTTCCAACCTCGATAAGGAGTAAGGACATGAAATCCTTCACCTTCGCTGAGAACTTTAATCTTTTCCGCTGATCCGGCCTGGGCGCGTCCGCCTGAATGGCTGCTGTGAGAGTGAAGGAGCCTGTTTCCGTTCTCACAGATGATTTGAGGCCCGGCCGCAATTTGCGGCTGGGCCTCTTCTATTAAAAGGAGAAATCATGGAAACACCTCAATCACAACTTCATTCACACCCAAAGGTTCAGTGCCAGGTCGTTGAAAAACGATTGGCCCCTCTTTTTAATGAAAATTTTGGTAGTTCTATCCTCTGTAGAAGTATCGCAGAACCTTCTTTCGTAAGGCTTGACTGCACATCAGGACTTTTGTCGGCAGGATTTGATAAAGGTTCTGTGAAAGGCCTCGACGTTACTCTCATAGATCTTTATGAATACCCTCAGGGTGTTTTACATTTTGAAGTGCATCCACGTATATCTGCAGGCTCGTTGAATGAGCTGATGAAAGCAATAAGCCCATTAGCTCAGCAGGTTGTTGACGGGTATAACACTGAATCCGCTGCGTATTGCGGCGAGACAAAAGCTGCACAGAATAGGATCGCAGAAATTTGCTGGCAAGCAGGCGAAAATCCAAAGAATCTCGATCAAGTGTGTCCAGTTCAAGACCTAATTGATGGCAAGGCATTGCTTGATGTTTGGCCTTCAGGCTCTACTGTCGAGGAAGCTGCCCAGAATCTGATAAGCAAGGTTGATCAAAAGAATGTCCGCTTGTTAGGAAGCGCCAGTGATCTTGCTGAAAGTCTGTTAAAAATTGCCGAGAAAGACATTCGGGAAAATGGTGCTCAATCATTAAGCCCGGCTCATAGGGGTTCTCTGGTGGCGCATGGTCATGTTGAGCCTGAAGATCTGGATGTAGAGGAGGAAGAAAAGAAGAAATCCCGCAGACGGCCAAGGATGTGATCTGTCATTTAAACGTTTTTTGCTCTTTATATGCTTAAAACACAAAAAACATTTTAAGTGCTTAAATCACAAAGGACGGTTTGCTATGGATGAGCAATTGGCTCTTGAAGCCTGTCAGTGTCTTTGGGAAGCAGTATTGGAAAAAATAGAAGCCGAACCCTCGTGCCAGTTTGCGAAATTTCGTGAGCAGTATGGGGCAATTCCACTGCGCCATGCCATGCGGCAGCAACCGATACTTGAGGCCTGTTCATCTGGCTGGAAAAATTTGACGGAGGAGCAGCGCCAGGCTCTTCTCCCATTATTCCTCGACAGGTGTTTGGAAGTTTCTGGAGAAAGCATTGCCCTTCGCTCTGACTGGGAAATTAACCTTAAGGGCCAAATTCTTCCCTCAAAAGTTGAGTGTGAGCATAAAGCAAAAGGGACGGCCCCTTTATTCTATCCTGAGACCTGGTATGTGTTTTCATATGCGACTGAGTTAGGAAATCCACGCATAACGCTTGACTGCAGGAACGGGTGCTTGTGCAGCCGCATTGATTTTCTTGATGAAGAAGGAAAAAGATATGTCCCGAATGACGTCCGGCTTGGGCATGTGCTGGAATTCCCAGTACACCCACGCATATCTTCAGAAGCTTTTAACAATCTTATTGAAGAGATTAGTCCTATTGCTCAGCAGGTTGTAAATGGATATGCCTCTGTTAACGTTAAGAACAAATATCGGTATTATGAGGTTGAATCAAGTTATACTGATGAGGCTAAGTTGGCGAGGAACAAAATAGCTGAGATATGCGAAACAGTTGGACGCGACCCCAAAAATCTCGATCATGTTTGGGCAGTCAATGTTCAATATTTGTGCGAAAAGTTGTGTGCAGGCAAATCTTTGTCCGATATTTGGCCGGATGAGGTTTCTGTTACGGATGCTGCGATTGCTCTTCTCGCTTCTATTGATATGGAAAAGTTTAAAGTTTTCGCTGAAAACGAACCGACTTTATCTTTTGCTCCGTCTCAGGCCATGCGTGAAATAAATCTCAATGAAACACAAGATTTTATAATCAAACATTTTTTGTACCTTGCAAAGAAAGATCTCCTAAAGAACGGTGGAGCCTCCTTGTGTCACGCTCATATGCAAGCCTTGGTTGACCATGGACAAGTAAAACAATCTGAAATCGATTTACTTTCCAGCACGAAAGTCCAGTGTCATTATCTCAAAGAAGGATTAGCCCCGCTTTACCAGCCAGAAGCTGGCTATCCCATAGTGCGTGACAGTACCCCTCTCCCCACTTTTATTGTGCTTGATTGCAAAACTGGGGCTTTGTTTGCCAAAAACATTCCTGATTATGAACTAGATGATTGTGAAGCACGATCTTTAGGTGAAGTAAAAAAGGTAGGTGAATTGCTCTTTGATGTAGATCCAAGGTTATCCTTGGGTGCCTTCAACAAGCTTATTGCAGAAATTAAACCCATGGCTCAGCATGTTGTTGACGGGTTTACAACAAAATTTGAAGGCGATGACCTGGTAGAAAATTTTACAGCTGAAGCTGAGAAGGCACAGGCTCAAATTGCTGAAGCCTGCAGTTGTCGTTGCGCTGACCCCCAAAACCTCGATAACGTGTGTCCTGTCGATGAATTATGTGCCGGAAAACCCTTGGCTGAAGTCTGGCCACCGGACACTTCTGTGGAGGATGCCGCACGGGCGCTTCTCAGCCAGGTTGACACCTCCAAAGTACGCCTGATCGGTAGCCCTACAGATCTTGTTGATTGTTTGCTAAATATTGCCGAAAGAGACTTTCGTGAGGAAAAAGGCGCCTCCTTGTGCCAAGTTCATAAGCAAGCATTGGTGGGCCATGGCATGGTAGACCAATCGGAAATGAATGATGCTGAGCCTGAGGTTGAAAAGCATCGGAGACGGCCAAGGATGTGATCACAGTTTAGTCGTTTTTTATGTTTTTGATGTTTTATACATTAAAAACATTTTAGGAGCAGAGCATGACAGTTGGTAAATTGATGCAGGCTCTTTCTGAAACAGATCCGAATTTCGAGATCGTGGTCGTCACCGGTATATGTGGCGGCAACAAAATTGACGGTTTGCATCTTGTATATGAAGAAGACGGAGGCGTTACTTTTGATACCAATAAGGTTCCTTCCCAACCGGAAAAAGTTCATAAAATGTTAGCGCAAGCTTAAGGTCTAGAAATGCCCAGATCAGACATAACTGATACTGGGCATTTCTTTTTCGTATGTAATGCTGGCTTACATACCAGGCTTTCGTTTCTTTGCTTCAACCTGTTCAGGTTCATACCCTGCATATTCGTGCAGAAGCTTTACCATCTTCGTTGAATCCCCTGAATTGTAAAATTCCGTGAGGGTTTTGTTGAAGCGTTCTTTGTCGCGCACATTGAGGGCATAAGGGGGGAGCCCGGCATCAACAAGGACCCCAAGTGACATCAGCCAGGCTGTCCGCTTGTTACAATCGAAGAAAAACTGCGATCGAGCCATTTGGCAAAAGGCCTCAGCAGATGCGCGCTTGTGGTCCCCGGATTGGATCAGGCCTGTAACCATCTGCTCGGTGGATTCCCACTGACTCTCCAGCTTCTCTGCGGCCGGTGGATCATAGTCCACATTTTGGATGCTAACGGGCCTGTGCCGGAATTTTCCCCAGGTCAATGCCTCGTCCTTCCCCACTGCCTCATGTATTTTGCAGGCTATCTCTTTTGAAAATTCAAACTGGCCAGACTTGAGCAGATCAACGAGGAGTTCAATGCCTCGGCCAAGGTTTTTGACTTGGCTCTGCTCATCAATGGTAAGGCCTCCGACACTGAAGCCTTCAAGGATGGTTTTCGTTGCCGGCAGGGTGGCAGGGTTGTTTTCAAACGTGGCCGCCCCAGACCAGACAAGGTCAGCACGGTTTTTTTTCAAAAGAAAAATGGCATAATCGCGATCTTCTGGTGCCATTTTAATCTCCTTTGTGACAATTCGTGTCCTGCGGGCACTCAGTAATACCTCCCTGGAGTTCTAAGGCATCCATAAGACGTTGAGTGAATGCGCACAGGTCTGCTGGCTCGAACAACCCGTTCCTGATCCTGGTTCTCCAAATGCGGAGTTCTTCAGATCGTATTGTATCGTGCATGACCACTCCTTATTGCTGTCTCCTGTGGTATGGGCATCAATCATTGTCACAAAGACAATGTAGAGCATCTCTAAAATTTACACAACAAAATTTCTTGTTTTTGTGAAAAATTGGAAGTATAAAATTTCAACATTCTTGATATAAAAATATGGTCAAAATTTTAGTAGTCAGCAATTTGGAGGACTCATGGAAAAGCCGAAATTTGCAGAAAACATACTCGTAACTCATTCAACATCCTGTTATAATTACAAAGGATTATTTATGGAAACATATATCAGGCCTGAATTAGTGAACAGAATCTTAAAAGAAGAAGGCTCAGACATCGTATTTAATGTATCTCAAGAGCCTACCCAGATAGAATTCTATCTACGTCATCTTAACATTATGGATGCTCTCATTGGTACAGCTTCAGTCAACACGGAAAATTCTGATTTTAAAAAATTAGCCAATGATTTTTTTGACCTCTACAATCACACGATGATAGATATTTTTCAGAATCAGAAATTTGAACTTGCGGATGAAGACAAAGAAAAAATCATACGGTGTTGGGCAAAAGGACTTAAGCTGCATTGCATTCTTGATGATTTTGGCAAACAAATTGGATATCCGCAATTAAAAAGCTTCGTCAAAAATGCAACGTAATCTTTGGGGGTTATAATGGATATGGCAACAAATTTTCCTCCTTGGCTTATCTGGTTTGTGGTTGGAATCGCAGTTTCGTTGTCAGAGTTGCTCATTCCTGGCTTTGTCATCATCTTCTTTGGAATTGGTTGCCTAGGTGCCGCTGCCTTTGCTGTAGCTTTACCAGATTTGTATGCAGGGCAAATTGCAACATTCATCTTGGTTACAGTGGTTTCCCTTCTAGTACTGCGCAGACTAGCCATGCGCGTATTCGTTGGGAAAAGTGAACTGGCTGCCGAAACTGATGGTCAAAATTTCATAAAGGCACGGGTATTTGTAGGCCAGGATCTTGCCAAGGGGCAGGAAACCCGGGTTCTCTATCGTGGGTCAACATGGAGAGCACGTGCCGCGGAACAAATAGTCGCAGAAGGTCAACTTGTTGAAGTTGAAATTGTCGGCTTTGACCAAGTTGACAAATCCTGTCTCATTTTAAAGCCCATTAAGTAACCATAAAAGGAGTTTCTCTTATGACTTCCTCTCTTATAGCTTTGGCCGTCATGGCCATCTTTGTTATCGTAGTCTTGGCTAAGGGTGCTCTGATAGTACCCCAAAAAAGCGAAGTGATTATTGAACGCCTCGGCAAGTTCAGCCGCAAGTTGGAAGCGGGATTCCATATACTCATCCCCTTTGTTGACCGTGCTGCTTATACTTTCACACTTAAGGAACAAGTCGTTGATATCCCTCCGCAGGTGTGCATAACGAAAGACAATGTGAGTGTTGAAATTGACGGTATTGTGTATTTGGAAATTCAGGATGCGCAAAAAACTGCCTACGGAATCGATAATTACCTGCGAGCCGCAACACAGATGGCGCAAACGACCCTGCGCTCTGCGATCGGGAAAATCGATCTGGATAAGACATTTGAAGAACGAGAGAAAATCAATGAAGAAGTTGTCACCGCAATAGACGAAGCGGCAATGACCTGGGGGGTCAAGGTCCTTCGCTATGAAATCAAGGACATCACACCGCCTGAGTCGGTCAAGCGGGCAATGGAAGCGCAAATGACCGCCGAGCGGCAAAAACGTGCTGATATCGCCGCATCTGAGGGTTTGCGCCAATCCATGATCAATCAGTCCGAGGGCGAAAAGCAAAAGAAAATTAATGAAGCCACCGGGCAGGCACAGCAGGTGACGCTCATCGCCGAAGCCGAAGCGAAGAAGATTGACCTTATCGCTGCTGCCACGGCAGAGGGCATCAGCAAGGTTGCGCGCACCCTCAAGGAATCTGGCGGGCTGGAAGCGGTCAACATGCGCCTTGCTGAACAATATATTACAGCCTTTGGCAACCTGGCGAAAACTACGAACACCGTCCTGATGCCAGCCAATGTAGCTGATGTGGCTGGAATGATTGGCGCAGCCATGGCAACGGTGAAAGAGGTAAAAGTCAAAAATTCCTGAGTTCAGGTTACGGACTCATAGAATGCCTGGGGGTGCACAATGGGTGTTAGCTTTTCGCATGGTGAAGCAAGTTGGAGCTACAGTGGTTGGGATGCGTTTCTGATTCGTCTAGCCGCGACCGCTGGAATTGACCTTCAAGATTGGGAATCTAACCCTGAGCACCGGCCTTCAACTCGCAAAGACCCATTGGTGCTGCTTTTCTTCCCTCAAGGCGGTGCTAGTCCAAAAATTTATCGGACTCGCAATGTTGCGGATCGTTTACGGGAAGTGCTTGCTCTTTTTGATCCAGAAGATATCAATGGAGATATCTACGCAGGAATGAGACTTGTTGACTCTCTTGAACTTGCGCGGAAGGAAGGTGTACCTCTTGCTTTTTACTGAGCATAAGTTTTAGCTTGAAGCTGATGAACGGAGGTACTATGAGCAAAATATCAGCAAAAAAACAGCAATTGCTGGATGAATTTGAAGCGCGGACGGATAGCTGGTCATACACCAATTTTGAGCGAGCCTTGAAAGGGCTCACAGGGGGAAGCTACCAGGCAGCAAAGATGCTGATCGTAGAAGCAGACGATGATGGCCGTTGGCCTAAGACCGTCAAGCGATACATTTTGACCAACTATGCTTCCTTCAACAGTTCACCCATGGAATTGAAAAAAATTAGTAATCGCCTTCTCAGTTCCATGACGGAACAGGAAAGGCGGGAGTTTGGCATCGACATCGAAAAATGAAGCGAGATGCAGTATTTCACATCACCCCTGTCCCCGTTGGCAGGGGTTTTTATTTTCAATCTCATTCAAAAATAAAGAGCCACACGTTGTCTTGCTCGGGGAGCAATCCAATGTGTGGCGGCTAAGTCACTGAACCCTATCCGTTTGACCGATTTCTGTCGAGTGATGTTTGAGCATTCTCACTGAGAATACTTAAGTGCGCCCTTCGGAAAAACTGAGCAGAGTGGCAGCGATGAGATAGGGCTTCAGCTATCTGACTTGGACATTCATGTCCTTCTCTGTACCAAATGATGATTTGCTCCAAAAAAAGATTGCTTTTTGTGTTGAAACAAGCAAAAAATAGAAGGACGAAAGGTGCGCCAACACCTTCCGTCCCTAGGAATTCCTTTGGTTTTTTAGCATTTTCATTTGCACTGCCGTTGCCCGTGATAGCACGGGCAGCGGCTTTTTTTATATTCAGCCGGTTAACGCTGCGATCGAATGGCTTGTATCCGAGGGTCCTCGCGCGCAATGGTGACAAGGGTATTAATGTGTCTTGCCGTGCCAATAACATCGAGTTTGGCTATGGTTGGGATGAATTGTTCCATAGCGGCCTCAGTTGCCCCACCAGTCCTTGCCAGCATCTGAGAAATTTTTGTGACACAAGCCCACCGACCTTCAAGAATTTTGGAAGCGTGAAGCAAGTAGAGATCCCATGCCTCTGAATGTCCAAGTTCAGAAAGCAGAGGTTTGGCGGTCTGTTGGTCATATTTGTCGCCAGTCAAATACTCTCCCTCACGCAGGAGGAAGTGCGCAGCGCTGCCGGCAGCTTTTATGAGGACATGGCATTGCACCGGCAAGGAATTGTTTATCTCATAATGAGTGGCTGGGTCTGAATTTACACTGACAGTTTTGACCCGGCCCCCGCAGGCGATAACCATCACAGCGTGCCCAGCTTCGTGGTGACAGATCACGTTCTGAGAATGAACTGGGGAAAGCAGGGGATTAGTGCTGCACATAGCTATATAAACCGTCCAAACCAGCGAATCTGGCCATAGATATTGAGTTGCTCCAACGCTGACGAATCCACCGGAATCGGCGCATAATCGGCATTTTGCGAAACGAGCAGCCAGCCGAGGGGAGTGCGTTGAACACGCTTAAGGAGCAGGCTCTCGCCAAAGCCAACCAGGTAAAGCTTCCCTTCCCTGAGGTGCTCCTGGGAATTCAAAGATCGGTCGACCAGAATCAGGTCATTCAGCATTATCAGCGGTGCCATGCTGTCGTCGAAGGCTTCCAGAATAACCGAGCTGCTTATGCAAATATCTTGGCGCTGCAGAAGCTCACGCCTCAGGGCGAAGCCTGGCTCTGATGCCTCAATGACAAGCTCATTCCCTGTGCCTGGCCGGGCAGTTACCTTGGGGATCACCACATGCTCAACTGGATCCAGTGTCGGGCCTCTAAGCGACACACCCATCTTTTCAAGGATGGGGGCCAGGGCAGTAAGCGATGGAGTGCGCTGTCCGGAGATCCACTGCGAAAGCAATGCCCCTTCCTGCATGCCGAATTCTTTCGCGGCACGCCGTACAACCCCTCCGTGATGGGTGTCCACGTACTCCTTCAGGAGCCTGCGAACCTGGGCGATGATTTGATTTTCTTCCATTTCTAAGAACTATGCTGAAATGAATGCTTTTGCAAATATCTGTGGTTCCGGTATCTGAATTTGGGGATATTTTTCTTGTTTTTGTGAAAAATTGTAGCTATTATTTTTTATCAAATCTGATATCGAAGGGTAAATGAAATTGCTCTTTTTATACCTGTGGAACCAATCTTTGGGATGGCGAAAGGCAATGGAAGAAAGTAAAGCTCAAATAGCGCATAAAGGGCTTATACCTGTGGTTCTGACCACGTTGAATGTCATGATATGTGTTCAGACAGTTTTGTTTGTTCTCTTAATATTAGTTGCCCTTTTCATAAAATGAGCAGGAAGTGCCTGTATGACTATTCAGCATGAATTGCTTTCAAAGATTGAAGACAACCAAAGAATCATCAACAGCTATCGCCCCTTTGATCCTGAATTTCTTAAAGAAGTTCAGGACTTTTATCGCGTCGGGATTGTGTATTCGTCCAACGCTCTCGAAGGGTATACATACACGATTTCTGAAACCAAGATCCTTCTTGAAGACGGCCTAACCGCTGGTGGCAAACCCATGCGTGACGCATACGCGGTCCTGGGACACGCGCGCGCATATGACTATATGTTTTCGTTGCTCAAGCAATCATCCATCAGCGAAGAAGATCTTTTGTACATGCATAGGCTGCTCGGGGACAGCCTCGATAACGATGCTGTTGCAGGTGCATACCGTGAGAATCGGGCATTTATTACTGGTTCAAGCTATCCAGTGTCTGCCCCCAAAAAGATCGAAGCGGAAATGAGCGCACTGGTGGAGCAGATTGCAAATAACGAACAGGATCTGCACCCGGTAGAATTGGCCGCCCAGCTTCATAAAAGCTTGGTGTTTATTCATCCCTTTGCTGACGGCAACGGCAGGGTGGCCAGGCTGGCAATGAATACCGTTTTGCTCCAAAATTCATACATGCCTGTTGTCATTCCTCCTGTTCTCCGGCACGAGTACATAGAGTCACTCGAAAGGGCGCGCAGCGGGGATCAGGATTTTGTGAATTTCATTGCCCGGAGCGAAATTGAAACCCAAAAAGAATTCATTCGGTTGCTCGCAATTGAAGAGCCGCAGAAGAAGCCGCATGCCCGGTGCAAGATGTAAAATTAAGTCGCTCCCCGCAGGGGGGCGTGGATTGAAATTACATGGGTGCAACGGAAGCGCTTGAACGCACAGGTCGCTCCCAAGGCGGGAGCGTGTATTGAAGCCCCGCAGGAGATACTTAAGTGCGCCCTTCGGGAGTCGCTCCCCACACAGGAGTGTGATTGCCGGGTGTGGACGAACTACAATACCCCTTTGGGGGAACTAGTCCGCAGTTCCTGGAGCTGTTTTCAGCGCCCGGCATTATCTATTGTGGAGAATGCCCAGTGAACCTGAAAAGTTCTCCAGGAGGCCCCCTCATGTCTCAGTCCCAGCTTTCCCCTGTCCAGTTCCACGGCGACACCATCTTCTGCACCACCATCGACGGTCAACCGTATGCGCCCGTTAAACCCATTGTTGAAAATTGGGGTCTAGCGTGGGGAGCACAAGCGGCAAAATTGCGTGCCAATAAAGAAAGATGGGGTATATCGAACATCGATATACCTTCCGAGTCTGGCATACAGGAAACCACCTGCATGCCTGTGCGCAAGCTTCCCGCCTTTCTGGCCAGCATCAACCCCAACAAGGTCAAGCCCGAGCTGCGGCCCAAGATCGCACTTTACCAGGCTGAGTGCGACAACGCCCTCTGGGATTACTGGACCAAGGGCAAGGCAGAGCGACCCGTGGAAGAGCAGGCCATGGTGATCGAGGGAGAATCCTTTTAGACAAATAATGATTTGATCTTATTTTGATAAACTTCATCAATTGTTTTTCCCGAAAGTGTCAAATTTTTCATTTCCTTTAAGTTAACGGCATCACTAGCAGAAAATGAAAATGGTATATAATTATAGATGGTATCAGAAATAGAGAAGGTTGTAGGGCTGAATAATTGAGTAAAATTACTGAATCCAAGAGAATCAAAAAATTCTTTTTCTGTAACTTCTGATCTTGAAAGAACTTCACAAACTTCTGGTCCGCATAAATCATTAAGTTTTGCAGTAAAGGTATTGGAGTGTTTTTGCAGGACAAAATCTGTGAGGTATTTATCCTGTCCTTGTGAATAGGGTTGGAGCTTTATTGTCAGGTCAACAACAATATACGGCGGGCAATAAAGCCACACATGCCCCGGAATTGGGCGCCAAGGAATTTTGGGATCATCAAGATGCCAGAAGTTCCGGGCAGTAATTTGTGGATCTGGAAAGACTGCATTAAAGGCTCCGTCCACAGCCACAGACCATATTCCATGAAGTTCAAGAATTTTCATAAGACATGTCGTCATGTCGATACAAGCACCTTTCCTCCCATCATTCTTTAATTCCGTAAAAAGAACTTGGGCTATTTGTGGTAAAACTTGTTCGACATATGTAAGATAATCATCGTCATATTCTTTATTCAAAACGTAGAAACCATAATTTTGCAGAAATCTCGGGTCTGCATTTTCTGCTTCAATAAAAGCTGGATCATTGTAAAATCCAGGATTGTTAATGTTGATTTTATGTTCTCTAAAAATTTTTTGTAAATGTTCAAGTACCATATGTTGAATCCCCTAGTTTGCCTAAAAGGCAATTATTTAAATGTGAAATTACATCAATGGAAAAATCTTTTGAACAAGTGGAATGATGTTTAAGGTTTGTCAAAATACTTCCAATGAGATTCAAGCTGAGGCTCCTTCAATAACTTCATGAATAATATAAAAAATCATGTTTTTTGACAACTCACCGTGCAGTTGTTGATAGTCTTGCAAGCTCCTGTTTTCTGTGGTTTTCTGTTTACTATGACTGGAGATAAGCGCTTAGCCAATAACTCTCGGAGAGATCAAATGGAAACGAAGCCACAGCCTTGGGCAAAGTGCATTAATTGTAATGCATTTTATAGCGATGCAATGATTAACAAGCAATGCCCTAAGTGTGGTGGGATGGTGAAGAGCGAATTGCGAGACAACACATGGTTTGAATGCCAAAATTGTCAGGGCACTGGTGGAAAAGACGGCAAAGTATGCGGCATTTGCCGTGGTACTGGCTGGAAATTCCAGGAGCCTGGGGCCAACACCTTTTGACAAGCCATACTGCAATATCGTATATTTTTTCATGCGGTACACACAAATCCCCTGGAGGGTGTGAGCATGGGCATTGATACAACGCTTTATGAACATGAAAGTCTTGTGGATCATTCCATACGCATGCACAAACAACTTGCGTCTGATCGCGAGCACAGGTCAGAAATAATGTCTTTGGTCAACGATTTGAATGCGTTGCGGGACAGATATGTTAATGCTTGTCTTGATCGTGACATGTGCGCTGCTGCCAGGGATGAAGCCTTCGAAATAATGCGTGAGAACCAGGATAAGCTTCCTAATCGTGCGCTGATCAATGCAAGGATCAATAATCGCATGGACAAGGCTCGAGAGGACTATCTCACATCTCTGAAAAAAGGCTCTCGCTAGTGTAATTCAAGTCTTTCAAGAGCTGTGGCCCTCTGCAAAGAGGGCTTTTTTATTATTCAATTTTACTTGTTTTTGTGCAAAATTGCTGCTATTGACATTTCTGTCAGGTTGTGGCGTAAAATATGCCTCAGGTGCTCAAAACACCTTGTGGCGGACACGCCAACCCGACAGAATGGCTTTTTTTGTGCCCTTTTGCCTCCTCTGAGGCATTCTCCTGCCAGATTTGCCGGGTGTGGACGAACTACAATACCCCTTTGGGGGAAACTAGTCCGCAGCTCCACAAGCTGTTTTGAGCACCCGGCATTGTCCATTGTGGAGAATGCTTTTGAACCTCAAAAGTTCTTGTGGAGGCCCCTCATGACCCAGTCCCATCTTTCCCCTGTCCAGTTCCACGGCGACACCATCTTTTGCACCACCATCGACGGACAGCCCTTTGCCCCGGTCAAACCCATTATTGAAAATATGGGTCTTGATTGGAGATCACAAGCCGCAAAGTTAAGACACAGTAAGGATCGATGGGGTGTGGTGATGATCGCCACACCTTCAGAATCTGGTACGCAGGAAACCACCTGCATGCCTGTGCGCAAGCTTCCCGCCTTTCTGGCCAGCATCAACCCCAACAAGGTCAAGCCCGAGCTGCGGCCCAAGATCGCACTTTACCAGGCTGAGTGCGACAACGCCCTCTGGGATTACTGGACCAAGGGCAAGGCAGAGCGACCCGTGGAAGAGCAGACCATGGTGATCGAGGCCGAGTCCGTCCGCGCTGGTGTCCATATCCACACCTTCACGTTTCTCCACAAGCACCAGGTGCGGGTTGTGACCGAGAATGGCAAGCTCTGGATGCCGGTAAATGATCTCGGAAATGCCCTTGGCTACGCAGCACCGGCAAATTGGGTTACGATGGGGCTCCCCAAGACTTGGGACGGGAAACTGGCGTTTGATCGCTTTTATGGCACACCCAGCATCATCTCTCCTTTGCCTAGCAAATCTCACGCGCCTGACTGCCGGGTGCTCAGTGAAGAAGCCGTCAGGGTGATGCTTGAAAGAAGCACAAAAACCGATGCGGATGCCTTCAAGAACTGGCTGTATGGGGTCATTATCCCACAGCTTCAAAAGGGTGGCTGGTACGGTCATCCTGAGCGCACAGTAGCCCTTGAATCTGCTCCCGCTGGCCATGTGCCAGCAATGCTCCCTGCCGTGCCGGAAACGAATCTGCGGGGGTACGCCAGGCGCCTTGCAGATCTGGAGGCCTCCATCAAGAAGCTCATGGGAGATATCTCCATTGCCACCAGGCCGACCCTGCTCGATGCTGCATGGGTTCTTGCCGGCAGACACGGCCACAAGGATATTGCTCCTCTGGCCATTACGTTCCTGGCGCCGCTGGAAGAGGCAAGAAACTCGGTCAACCGTGGATTCACGTTGGCGCGGCACGCACTGGAATCAGCCGAATACCTTGCTGGTGATTCCCGTGGTTCTTTGCACCGGCAGCCGCAGGGGGGTGAGTAATGGAATACGTTACGACTTCTGTGGAAGTGGCCCGGGTTGCCTGCCGCAAACACTCTCATGTCTTGCGGGAGATTGATCGGCTCCGCATCGTGCTCCCTGGCTTTGACAAATATCTGGTCAGGTCTGGGGGAGAGCGGCGAGAATTTCTGTTGTCAGTACAGGCCCTGACCATGATGGACATGGGGCCGGGACGAAGCGCCTTGCGCTGGAAATGGCACTGCATCTGCTGCAGGGAGATGTTGAAAAATTCTCAAAACCAACTTAATGAATAGGGGGCTTTGGTTCGTGCGCTAACAGGAACCAAGGTTGGGCGCGTAAGCGCCCTTTATACACGGCTATCGATTTGCCCTAGCTTGTGACCCCGTATCAGTTCGCACCTGATACGGGGGTCAGTTTTGCCCGTGGGGTGTCATGGCCGCCGTCTGGGCATGTTGGCGGACGTGCATAATATTTGAATTGCAGAAGTTGAAACGTTTTTCAGAAAAGAATTATTCGTTTTGGTGCAAAATTTAGTGCCAGATGTCTTGACCTGCCACCCCCTTAATGCTTATGTTCCATTCAACAACGAATATTACTTTTTAAAAGACACACGCTTTTTTTTCTGAAAAAACATCATCCACCAAGACACATTCTTATCATACCAAGGGGGGCTTAGGCCCCCCTTTCTTTTAACCGCAAAGGAGATTGTATGAGAGCATATGATAGCCTTTTTACTCAATCAAAGATCCAACCTAGAGAAACAGCTTTCTCCGCGTTTTTCCCACCGACTGGACAGCCTTTTGATACTCCCTTCAAATGGCTTGCTGAAAAAACGCTGGAAGGGGAACATGCTTGGGGATTTGAGCAGGCAGCCTATCAAGCAAAGTATGCAAATACTAGCTATCCAAAACTCAGAAATTACTTAAATTATACTTTTATCCGTCTTTTAGTTCTTGAAAATGAAGATGGTGGTGGATATTTTATTACATCCCAAGATGGATCATCAATCTGTTTTAATAGCGGGCTGCAAGACAAGTTTGGAAATGATTTGATTTTGATGTTTTCAAAATATGTTCCTCTCGCAAAGGACGAGCCACACAGCGATTGGGTTTACAGGGGCGCAAATACACCAAATGCTCAAGCCTTTGTAGATAAATTCGGCACAGCATCCCCAAAGCTCGCTTGGTATACAAAAGATAGTAGAGATTATATTTTTGATCTCTCATATTCATTGAACGATGAACTTTTTGATCATGTATTTGTGAGAGCAAAAGAACGAGCAGGAATGCCAAAGGCAACTGATGAAATAGTAAAAATTTATTTGAGTGGTGTTTTAAAAAATCTTATCCCCAAAATACAAAGAAACTACAAAGTTGCAATTCCAATATACTATGTACAGGAAAAGAAAATGCAGCTTTTACTTCCGTTTCCAGCTGTCACAGGAGACACGTATTCTGCTTTTCTTGTCGAACGCGATGACGAACGTAAGCGCTATGTTCTCAAAACAATCCTGGACATGGATCATGCGTATTTCGCGGCAAGACTTATTACAAGGCCTGATGAATATTGGCTAAAACCCTAGTTCAAAACAAGTTTTGAAATCGCCGGGTCACCCCCGGCTTTTTTAATCTTGTTGCAGGAAAATCATCTCGGCAGCTATACCAAGAAGCCGTTCATCTCGATAGGCGCGTTCAGGAGGGCAGTTAACCAGATTGTGAAAATAGACGGGGTCTATTTGAAGTATTTTATGGAATATCTCCTCTCCATTGACCTTGACCATGAACTTGATGGTTTCCTCATGTGAAGAACTCTTTTGAGTGATTTTATGTTCAATGAAGCAAAAGGTAATTTCGAGAAATTCTTTTTGGCTTGAAGTGACTTTTGATTGCTCAGTGATTGAAATGTGCTTGTTGCACTTCAAGGCCTTAAAGAGTTCGCTGTCCGGTTTGATTTTTCTCCCAAAGAGCGTCTGGCTGGTTGTCATGTATGCAAACATCCACGGCAGGTTACAAAGGTTTGTCCCTACATACAGATGTCCCTGCATCCCCAGGAATGAATCCAGCAGATTTTTTGCTAGTGCCGGACTGATAATAATACCGGTGTCTCGCTGTATAATGTAGATCACCCGGTCAAACTGGCCACGCAATAGCTGCAGAATATCTCTGCCGCGTGGGTCGGTCTCTGGCCGCCGCCGAGCCCGATCCAGCTCCATTCCAGGGTGGGCATAGGGGCAATCATCATATGCAATCTGGTTGTAGGTGGCGAGACCAGCAACCGTTTTGGGCGTGTGCTTGCCATATGGGGAAGGCGAATTCTCGTGCCGCTCGTAGAGCGCCACAATGCGAATCGGGTTGTCACATGCCGGGCAGACAGCGAAGGGAGCGATTTTGTCCCCCTCCCGCTGATACCATGGCGCCATTTTCCCTGTCACTGCTTCAAATTTGTCCCTGGAAATCTTGTGCACGGGTCTGAGGCCTGGCTGCAATTTGAAGACATTCATGCTTATTCCCTCTGAAGAAGGCTGCTGCGAATTCGCTCGATCCGGCTGTTCCGCCGATAGACCGCTACCCACCATTCGTCAGGAAACTTTGGCACATATCCTTGCATTTCCGCAACAGCCAGACACTCAAGGACCGTTGTCAGTCCGAGGGAAAAGTCGTGGTGTTTGTCCTTCATCCCAAAGATCAATTCCTCACCGCAAGAAGGGCAGAAAACCTCTTCACCTTGCGGCTGTTTCAAATCTGCCCGATTTTCAAGGACGCTCATGCTGTATAGCTCCATTAAACTAAATTAGTAGATATCACGGCCACCATTTTTCGGCTTGTCCACGGATTGCGCCATGTGCTGTTCATTTTTCGCATCCTGACTCGCATTTTGTACATGCCTCTCTTCCTTGCCTCCTGTGTTCAAGGTGCCAGAAGTTTTTACCCCCTTTGCAAATTCGTTTGCACCATGCTGTGCGCCGGCACGGGATTCCTGAATCATGCCTTGAGCGTTTTCGTCGCCCAGGTTGGCGATGAGCTGGCCGATCCAGCGCAGGATCCTGTCTGCCATCTGCGTGGTCAGGGAGAACATCTTCCAGGTGAAAAGGCTAATAACCGCACCCAGCATGATAACAAGCGAAATAATGCCGGTAATGCCATAGTTGCCGGATACGCCGCGGAGGCCTTCGGCAAAAGGTGTAAAGATGAGGCCGATCAGCGGGCCGGTCGCAGACATGGTAATCATGCAGACGAACATGGAGAGTATGAGCAGCAAGGGTCGGAATAGCAGGGAAAAGAACAGGGCATAGCCTGAGCGGGCAGCAGATCCTGCAAAACCTTCCCCTTCTGGCATGGCGTGGCTTATCAGCCACAACGGCGCGGCTACAATTGCTTCCACGCACAAAGCGACCCAGCCAACGATGGCAGATACCCAAACCAAGAGTGGAATGAGTGGTAAGCCGTATGCGTAGAACCAGCATACCCCCCACAAAGCTGTGCCAATCACGGTGAACAGTGTCATGACATCGCCAAGGATGCTCTTTGCAGCCCCGATGGTGGCGCTACTGCCGCCTGCTGTTACGACTCCCGCGGCTTTACCCCAAAGGGAGTCATCCCACTTGTCTGAAGCGGCAACAGCTCCTTTTGCTCCCGAAAGTGCTATAAAGCCCACTTCAACGGCAGTCATGATCTGCCGGGCGGCGCGGGACATGGTCAGCACAGCATCCCCATTTCCTGTCCCAGATGAAAAATCGGCAAGTGTTTTAGCTGGCCACTCGCTAAGGCCGGAAAGCAGCCCTTTGACATGGCCCCATGTGGTGTCATTGCCAAGGGCTGCCTGCATCCGGTCAGACGCTTCACCTTCCTGCAGGTGAGCTGAGTCTTTACCTGTCGCTTGCGTCAAAGTAAGGGTGGCCGCTTGAAGGTTTGGCTCAACATACGTTGACCAGTCTGGGTGGAGCAGCGGACGTACAGAAGACATATTGGGGTAGAGATATTCGGTATTGTCTTCCATGGCCTCAACAACTCGGGCATTGATTGCGGAAAGAGCCCAGTAATAGGATCCTGCCATCAACCAGCCCTGTGTTTTAGCAGTCTCAACGAAGTTCTGGGCGACCTCTTTGCGCTTGGGATCCGACTGTTGGACGACAGCACCCAGCGCGCTCGCGACTGAGGTTGTGTATGCGTTGCCGGCCGCAAAAATCTGAGCACGATCCGTATAGGTCATGGTCTTGTTGCCCAGACGTTCAGCAGGAGCCTGAATGGCGTTGAGCAGATTGCCAATTCCGCTTTGCTTGGCCACATCAATGTCTGAGCCAATGTGAGATTTTGAAACCTTAAATCCCCCAAGATCACCAGGCTGCAAATTTGTTGTATTTTGATTGGCCCCGCAGGTTTGCGGGACGGCAAAGAGGTATACAAGGGAATCCCCGGTATCCCGCCAGGAGCCTTCAATCCATCCCCCGCAGGATGATTGCGCGGCCAGGTACTCCATCAGCCCGCGGCTGCGCAGCGCCCCAGCTGCCAGCACACGCCCCTGGTAATCCACGGTTGGCGGCACTGAAGCGTTTATGACGCCATACTCGGCGATGTAATCAAGTCCTGTCTCCCACAGTTGGTCCGCCATGCCTATGCTCATGCCAATAGCTGAAAGCATAAGAACTTGTAGAGCATTCAGCCCGGCAAAAACAGGTGTGATTGCCGCAAAGGAGAAGGACATGCGAACGGGGATCCAAAGATTGGCATACTTTCCCATGCGGCCATCACGCGCAGCGCCAACCGTTCCCACAATCCAGGTCATGATCACAATCCACACAACGGCCAGCCCGCAGAGGATGTTAAGGGTATTCAGCAACGTGTAAATGAATGTCACGCCGCTATCGCCGTTGGGGGCGCCCCCCATAAGGGAGGATAGATTTTGCCAACCCTGGCCAAAAATTCGGTTAAAAAGCTGGACTGAATAGTCCGTGCTGGAAACATCGACATTGGGGATGGAGGAGAGTCCTGTTGCCATCAGATACGCCCTCCACGCCTAACCCATACCAAGAACGGAACGAATTTCCGTTTGGAGAAAACCTGCAGACGCCAGGTGCAGGCGATTATCATGAAGGCTCCAAGTGAAGCCAATGACAGGTAAAAGAATCCTTGCAGAGTCCGCCAATAAAGGGTCTGAAATCCAACGGGGGGATTCCAGATCATCAGGAAAAGTCCGCCCAGGAAAAGGAAGAACCCCACGATGCGAGCTCTGCGTCGATCGCAGATGGCAAATTGCAGATCTTCTTCAGTGGTGATCCCCCAGTCACGCAAAACATCAGCAAAATCTCGCGTCCGCATGAGGTCTTCTTCCTTTTCAAGATTTTCGCGCAGAAGTGCATTTTGGCGGATCCAAAAAAGTTTTGGCGCACTCAGGATGGCAAGGAGGGCTTTGTATGAATCTTTCCCATTTGCCCAGAACGAAAGGAACTTTTTTTTAAAATAGGCAAACATAATTCGTCCTTGTGCATAATTCTTTTTGACTATAAATAGAAATTATAAAACATCATACAGGAATGCTTAAAAATTGAAAGCACCTTTAGAAATTTGTTGAAAACTATACTTTTTTGTACAAAAAAATATAAAAAATTAAGGTGATTACATGAAAAAAACTAACTAAGAGAATTAGGGAGTTATGGAATGAAAATCATCGAACGAATGAAGAGCAGTATTGCCAAGCGAAAAGGGACCGTGGTCTTGACCAGGGATTTCTCTGATTTCGGGAGTAAGCCTGCTGTTGCAGCAGCATTTCGGGAACTTGTGACACAGCGCGTGCTGTGCCGGCTTGGATATGGAGTCTACGGCAAACTGCACTATTTGCCTGAACTTGATCGATATGGTCTCAAGCGGCCATTTGAAGGTATGGTTGAAGAAGCATTCGACCGCCTCGGGGTAGAGTTCAGCATCGGGCAGGCCCGCCAGGATTACCTTGAGGGAAAGACAAACCAGGTTCCGATGGGTGTGTCTTTTTTGGTTCAAGGCCGTTTTGCGCGGACACTTGCTCTTGGAGGTTTAAAAGTAGTCTATGAAAGAAATAAGCCCAAAAGAAAAAAGCATGATCGAGGTATATGCTTATGAGTCCCGCAAGCCATTGCCTGCAGCGGTGCTTGAAAAGGACATCCTCCTTACGGAACTTTTGAAGCATCTATCCGATTTGCAGCCGCGCGGTTATAATTTTGCTCTCTGTGGTGGAACGGCCCTTGCCAAAGGCTACAAAGTCACAGAGAGGATGAGCGAAGACATCAACCTTAAGGTCTTTGTGCCTAATAATGATTCCGCTAAAACTGCTCTTGCCAGCGCACGTGCACAAATTCGGACTGCAATTGAACGTGCCGGTTTTGACGGCAAAGATTGCAGATCCTACAGGGATAATGAATTTTTTACATTCAGGCTCCGTTATAATAGCTGCTTTTCAAGCCCCTCAGAATCACTCCGGCCTCATATCCAAGTTGAATGCATCAACATAACTCCTGTTGAAAATCTACAGCTCAAAAAGATGAAGTCCATTGTCGGAGAACATTTTGACAGTGGCGATTCATTTGAAATGCCTTGCACCACTCTGCGGGAAACCTTGGTGGAAAAAACGGTCGCTCTTTTGCGCCGGATGCAGGATGGCGAACATAATAATCCCTATCTCATGCGCCATGTCTATGATCTGAGTCAGATTATTCAGACAATCGGCCGTCCAGATGACCAGAAATTCCACGCGATGTTCGCGCATAAAGTCGCTTTGGACGTAGCCCAGTACGCAAAGGACTGTCCATTTTGTGCAGATCCGAGAACGACAATGAAAGCCTCATTGGTGGATTTGCAGCGGTCTCCCCAACATGCAAAAGATTATGATTCGTTGCTACGCGATCTGATTATTCACCCTGGTGTGCCCTCATATGAAAAAGCCCTTTCCAAGTTTTTGCCTTTGGCGGGTGACTTAATCGCGCGAATGGGTCCTGATGAAAAATTGGAAGAAAATCAGAAAAATAAGGGGCGTTTGAAATTTCGCTAGTTAATTTTCCATATAGATATGAAAAACTAGATTGACTTTTACATTTCTATATGAAAAATTGCAGCAACAAGTAATTTTTCAGATTTTAAGAGGGTCGAATGAAAACATTCCGTAAGCCTCAGTCTGATGAGGGGCAACCTCTTTCGGATGAGAGAGATACGAGTGATACGCGAGATATTCTGCCAGTCAGTGAAGATGGGCAGGAACTTCCTCTTGATAACCACGGGAATGAGGCCGACCTCGCTGAATGGGAGGGTTTGCTTCTTGAAGCTGCCCAAGAAGGGAGAGAAGAAGGACCTCTGCTCCCACCTGACGAAATGCCTGCGGCCGACCCTGCCGTCGTTATGCCCGATATGCCCGATATGCTTGCCCCAAGTAATGGTGAAGCAGATATGCCGAAGGCAGGGCCTGAAGCTCCAGAAAACGTTCATAACCTGGGGCCGCAGTCACCGGCTCTGTCGCAACCTCGAGAGGCCATCATGCCGAATAATGATATATGGATGTCTATCATAGAGGCTCACCCCGAGCTTTCTTATCACCAGGCTGAAATCATCCTTCTGATTGCATCCTACGTGCCCGGAGAAGTGCAAGCACTCGAGCGGGCTCAGTATCTTCTGGATCGCATGAAATGCTTGGATAAGGTTTAGCAAGCTACCATAAATAGCTTGTGTGAGATCAATGCAGGGAATGCTAAGTCGGAGCGTGGCGCAGTCTGGTAGCGCTTCTGCTTTGGGAGTAGAGGGTCGCTGGTTCAAATCCAGTCGCTCCGACCAACAAGACCATTACAATTTTTTTGCGCATGCGCCGCCTGATATCAAATGTGACATTGCCTCGCACTGGGTTGAGGACTCAGGCTTGCGGGCGCAGCAGTACGCCAAACAGCGAGAGTTTATGGCCAACATGCGGCCAAACTTGAAGGTCCAATCCGCCCTTTGGCCCTGTCAGGGGCGGATTTTTACATCCCTTTGCAATCTTAGAACTTTTCAAAATATTAGAAAGTCGCTAAAGTGATTTTGCATAAAGGCGCGCCTGAAAATTTTCTCGGAGGAACAGATGGATAATTCAAGAGTAGTCTCTTGGCGCGCCCTTCGCTGCCAGCTCAACAATATGCTGATACGCTATAGCGTGGAAGAAGGCATCCCATTTCTCAATCTTTCCGATGTATTGGCTATAGCTGGTATTGAAGCTGGCAATGCAACGAGCAAAATTCCAGATTCTTTTTGCAGAGTTGTCCATGATGGCAATTCTGCGATATCGGTCGTTACTATTCCTGGCGCGATTCTTTCAGTCTTGTCCACGGCATCCCCTGATTATGATCTTTTCGTGTGGCTGACGAACGCTCCTGCACTCATTTCAAAAGGCATCAGCCAGCGATTTGATGCAACTGCGGATCTGTCTGCATCAGGGGACTATCTTAAAATTTTGGCCGCCGAAGCTGATACGCACCTTCAATCCCTCGGTCTAGCAATGGGGGATGTCCGTAAAGTTATCTGGACGTCTCCTGCAATGGAACCAGCCAAAGATTACGTAAATAAGGCCGAGGAGCAGATGCGTGAAGCTCGCGCATCCTTGCGCACGGCTTTTGTCATAGCTCGGACGCGGGCATCCTGATCACCTTCCCACTCTCACTTCCTTCTGCCAGGGCCGGAAATTCCGGCCCTTTTTTATTTTTCATATTTTTATGTAAAATTAGATTGTATAAAATGAAAAATTGCGATAAAGCATTTCATATGGTTTTGCTCTTTGAGCAACGCAAAATTTTGAGAGCGAGGTCAAAATGATGGACAAGAAGCCTTTTGAAGACAAACAGTTTCGGTCGATTATGAAACGTATACATGAGGCAACCGGCACGAAGACCCAGGTTGAACTTGCTGACGTCCTGGGGATTCGACAGTCGTCAATTTCCGATGCCAAGCGCCGGGGCAGTATCCCTGACAACTGGCTTATGGAACTTTTCAGGCAGTTCAACTTGAACCCGCATTGGATTGTGGACGGAGTGGAACCACGGCAGGTGCCGTTGGCAAACGATTCCATCACCATCGTGGAGAATCCTGCCATGGGCACACCTTATGAAGATATCCTTCAGAAAATATTGGATCTGCTGAAAGAACCTGCCCGGATTCTGTCGAACAACAACGAACAATCACGTCGGTATGTGGAGCATGCACACAAGCAGTGGGAGGCCTTGGCCATGAGTGCGGAAGAATTTCCAAAACTTAAACCAAAACTTGAAGAGGCCTCGCTTAATCTCATTGTTCGGCATCTGAGATTCTGGCGAGCAAACATGAAGAAAATCGATCCGCCCGTCGCGGATATTGAATGTTGCAAGTCCCTTGTTGCGGCTGACGTGTAAGCACGTTCATGTGTAAATAATTTCTTGCCATTAAGGAGAACAATTATGCTTTTTTCGCGCGTCCTGTATAGCCTTATGTGGGCAATTGGGATTTGTATGTTTGTGCCTGGCTTCGTTGGTCCAATCTTTGGGATGAACCTTGGCGTGGCCCATTATCTGCTCATGGCAGCTATCAGCCTCTACGGCTTCCGAAAGGTTATCTTGTGGTTTAACCGTCCTCAAGACGCAAGGGGTGTGATTGATAGCGACGGAAGTTGGCGCCGCGCATAAACAATCACCATTATATTTGCTTCAACTCCCTGACAGCTTTGGAGAATGGATATGCATGAGATGCTAGAAGGGCTAGAATACAGAGTGTTTCATACGAACCCTGAACCGCCCACCTATCGTATTGGAGCCAAGATAAGGGCTGATGAACCTCTGCATGGAGGTAATATTCATTTTGTCGGAGAGTTGTACGACTCCCGAGAAAAAGCTCAGACGTCACTGGATACCATGAGAAACGAAAACCATGCCCGGCCACGATCTGCCGCCAAATGCAAATAAGGTGTTGAAGATATGATAAAGATCACAGGGATACTCTTTATTGCAGCATGGTGCGCGCTTCTTCCTCATAAGCTTGTGGCTTCTCCGCGCACAGTTGAACCTGTGGCAGATTGGGGCCAAAAAACATCAATTGATGGAAAAGACGTTCCTTTCAGCAAGTATCTTGAACTTCACCGGATTGAATATATACCCACAAATCTTCAGGGAAACCCTATGATTATGGCTTATGTCTTTGAAGGGGATATAAGCCTGAAACAGATGACCTCAGAAAGAATGCTCTCGAGGGGATCCTTTGAAGGAAATTTGAACAGGATTTCAGGAAGCACCGTAACAGAATTGGGGAAAGGGGAACATAGCCTGGCACAATGGTCACGCCCTTCCATGACATATACGGATGTTCAACAATAAGAAGGAAGGATCTTGGCGATCGACATCTCGTGATATTCAAGAAAGAACGTTTGAATAAAGGGGATTCAAAGCCAATTTTTGAAACATCAATTGCAATCCCTGTAGAAATTAACCAATGGATTGCCTTTAAGATGCCTTATCAAATAACGCCATTCACAGAATGGTTTTTTATCAAATACAAGGCTCACGGCACGCTCCAGGAAAGCGATTTTCTCTGATCAATTACTAGCTCACCAAAAAATCCTTTTTGGGCCGACATTTGTTGGCCCTTTTTCTTTGCTCAAGTGTCGTCTAATTTTACTTATCTTTATGAAAAATTACTTGTAAAATATGCAAAATTGCAATATTACATATTTTAGAACAAATTTTCATGGAGAGTGCCGTGAACAGATTCCAAAACTATATTCCTCTTTCCACATTTTTTCACCAGAGCACAACGCCGGGGGCAACAGGACCTACTTCTATTGATGAGGTGGTGAGATGGTCGCGCACGCTCCACGGTGGGAAACGTTTTGACCTTCTGGCATACACAAGCCCTCCCACCTCTGATGTATGCATTTACGCTGGGGGCTTGTGCGAATGAGTGCCGTAACGGTTGATGAGCCTGTCAGGGGAAATTTTTGGGATATAATTAAAGGGCTTGTCGTTGACCTTTTTGCCGGTGGTGGTGGAACATCTGAAGGATTAGCGATGGCACTGGGCAGAGATCCAGACATCGCGATCAATCACGATGCGGAAGCACTTGCAATGCATAAGGTAAACCACCCCGGCACCAGGCACATGATTAATGACATAACCAAGGTATTGCCCTTGGATGCAACAGGTGGTCAGCCTGTTGCTATCCTCCATGCGTCGCCGGACTGCACGCACTTTTCCAAAGCAAAGGGGGCTAAGCCCAGATCACAGTTTATCCGCGATCTCGCCTGGGTTGTTATTCGCTGGGCAGAGGATACGCACCCAATGCTGATCACCCTTGAGAACGTGGAAGAGTTTTTGACATGGGGCCCACTTGATAAAGACGGATTCCCGATCAAAGAACATGCGGGTGATACCTTTCGCGCCTGGGTCAAACGGCTTCGCAGACTTGGGTACAAGGTTTCCTGGCGTCTACTTCGCGCGTGTGATTATGGTGCACCAACTACACGACGTAGGCTCTTTGTGGTCGCACGGCTGGACGGGAAAACTCCTTCATGGCCTAAACCTACCCATGGCGCGCCAGGGTCTGCAGCTGTGCGCAGCGGAAAGCTGCTGCCCTGGAGGACTGCAGCAGAGTGCATTGATTGGGAGATTCCCAGCAAGAGTATTTTTGACAGAAAAAAGCCGCTGGCTATAAATACACAGCGTAGGATAGCTGAAGGGTTACGCCGTTACGTTATCAACGCCGCTGAACCATTCCTGGTCACGTATTATGGCGCAAAGAAGGCCAATGATTTTCGTGGTCAGGATCTAGGGCGCCCATTGGCAACTCAGACCACAGAGAACAGGTTTGGGCTTGTGTCACCTGTTATGGTCACCAATACCAGTGGCCATGCCCCATCAAGTATTTGCAGTCCCATTCCAACGCTCACGACCGGAAGCCAGCAAATGCTTGCTGGCGCCATTGTCAGCCCTAACCACACCGCTGAATACTACACCCCATTTCGTGGGCAGGATCTGCAGGAGCCTTTGCGTACTATCACACTGGCGCCGGGCTTTGCCCTGGCCAGCGCGGTGCTAAGTGCTGCAACTGCTCCATTTATTCAGCACGTGCAACATAGCAAAGCTGCCCATGGCGTTATGCCGGCAGACGAACCACTCAGAACCATCACCGCTCAACCCAAAGGCGGCGGCCTGGCAGTCGTGGCTTCTTTGCTAACACAAAAAGCAGAACAAAACACACTTTCAGCCAGCTGCATTGCAAAGCATTATGGTGGAGTTATCGGCCATGGCCTGCGGCAGCCGATCGGAACCATCACCTCGATTGACCACCATTCTTTGGTTTCAGCCTACTTGGTTAAAATGCGCGGATTGAACGTTGGAAGCCCGGCAAGTGAACCTCTACGCACGATTTCGGCTCAAGGTCAGCACCATGCGCTGGTGACGGCTGTCATAAACAAACATTTTGGATCCAGTATTGGTCAACCAGCTCAAGATCCACTGCATACAATCGTCGGCAAGGCAAAGCACTCTCTGACGTCCTGTATTCTCAAATATTACGGGAAATCGGATTGTTCAGGCCTTAATGAGCCCTTGCACACATTGACCAGTAAGGAGCGCATGGCCGTGGCTTCCGCCTGGTTAATCCAGACTGGCTACGGGGAGCGCCATGGGCAAAATCCGCGCTGCCTTGATATTTTGAAACCTCTTGGAACCGTGGTGGCAGGGGGCGGGAAACACGCTTTGGCATCTGCCTGCATGGTCAAGTATTACGGCACCGCGCTTGGGGCTCCCGTTGACGGGCCCATGCCTACACTCACCACCAAGGCCCGGATGGGGCTGATTGAATCCCCAATTGCCGAGGGATGGGTACAGGATCCTGTTGCTGAAATTCGGTATCTGCGCGTCAAAGAATGGCTTCGTTCCTGGGGAGTAATAGGCCCACATGACGAGGCAGAAATTGTGCATGAGGGGGCTGTGTATCGTCTCATGGACATTACCATGCGCATGCTTGCCCCAAGGGAGTTATTCAGGGCTCAAGGCTTTCGTGAAGACTATGAAATTGCGCCTGTTATCAATGGTAAACGCCTGACCAAAACAGCCCAGGTCAGAATGTGCGGCAATAGTGTCCCACCACAGCTTGTAAATGCGATTGTATCGGACAATGGTCCTGAAACATGGCAGATGCCCGAGCCAGCGCCAGCATGCGCAGCGGCAGGGTAGGGAGTCAACATGCAACCATTTTTTTCTGCGGCACATGGAACTCTCTTTAACTCTGATGCCGTTAATGCCCTAAGAGAATTGCCATCAGAAAGCGTTCAGTGTTGCGTGACCAGCCCCCCATACTGGGGACTCAGGGATTATGGTGCGGAAGGGCAGATAGGCCTCGAGAAAACACCCCAGGAACACATAAGCAAGCTGCGCAGCGTGTTTCAGGAGGTGTATCGTGTTCTGAGAAAAGACGGCATCTTGTGGGTCAATTATGGTGACACCTATTCCTTTTCCGCAGACAAGCGCATGTGGACACCTCATGGCAAGCAGGCGAGCAACACCGCCAGTCTGGAAATTGGACTGAAGCGAGACGAATCCTTGCCGCCCAAAAATCTCTTGGGGCTTCCATGGCGTTTAGCCTTTGCTCTGCAGGATGCAGGCTGGTTTTTGCGCTGTGATGTCATCTGGCATAAACCCAATCCGATGCCTGAATCGTGCAGAGATCGGCCCACAAGAGCTCATGAGTATCTTTTTATGTTCAGCAAGGCGCAGCGCTATTTCTACGACTGGGAGGCGATGCAAGAGCCAATTTCAGCGATAGCGAATATGGGGAGCAAGTTTCAAACTCCGCAGTCATTGTCGTTTGCCAGATCGGTTTGTGAGCCCACGCGACCTGGGCAAACTGCTAACCAGCATCGCCCCAATCGTATGCCGCGGCATGGAATTGATACCCGAGGGGGTAACCAAGGAAGTGGAGGCATCCCGATCGTTGGCAAAGGGAATGCAAAAACGTTTCGGGGTGGTGGAGCTTACACCCGCGACAATAGCTTCTGTAATTCAGGAGAGAAGGATCGGGAAAGCCATGGCAATGCCCCAAACCAGTCCTTAACGCGAAATACTCGCTCTGTTTGGACCATTCCCACAGCTCCATGCCCAGATGCGCATTTTGCAACCTTCCCGCCCGCGCTTGCAGAAAAGTGCATCCGCGCAGGAACCCGCCCAGGGGATACCGTATTGGATCCATTTATGGGCAGTGGGACAACCGGCATGGTAGCACGCAATCTCGGGCGTAGGTGGCTGGGGATTGAACTTAACCCAGACTACTGCAACCTGGTTTTAAAGCGAATTGAAGCTGGCCAGCCGCGTCTAACGGATATGCTGCTTGAGAATGAAGAGAGAGAGAGAGAGAGAGAGAGAGAGAGAGAGAGAGCATAAACCGATCCATGCTGAATCTTTTGATTAAAATTTCAAAAGTCGGAGAAAATCATGGCGTCTTTTATAGTTTACAGATCTAATATGAATATCAGGATTGATGACGAAATTATGAGGAGGCACCATTCGTGCTATGATGGGTATCTTATTTGTCTTTCGCACCGCCCTTTTCCATCATCTGTCATGTTCATTCTGGTACTCCCTGACGGCCCTCTTCCCGACTGTCTCGAGGAACACGTCTCGCGCGTTACCGAAATTCCGATAGCCGTTGTCGGCAAAAATGGCCAGAAGCGCCTGTCACAGCATCGTTTCGCTGAGAGTGGGGCCGTACAGTTTTGGTGTGATGATGCTGAAGCATTACTGAAAGTCATTGATGACCGATGGCCGACGAGCAAAGAGAAAAGGCCGGTTGTTGAGGATTAATCATGTTCAACGAATCGTTCTTCCCTACGCCACGTGCTATCGCTGAAAAGATGTTTACCGCTTTGCCAGACGGCATTTTCAACTCGGCCCGGGTGCTTGAGCCCAGTGCCGGCAAAGGCGACCTGGTGGACGCTCTGATTTCCAAAACTCACATGAATAAAGCCCGGATCCATTGCTGTGAGGTCCACCCGGATCTGCAGGCTACTATCCGCGGCAAAGGCTACACTCTCGTTGGTACTGACTTTTTATCATTCATTCCAGATGAGCGGTACAACCTGATCCTCATGAACCCACCATTTGCCGATGGTGATAAGCATTTGCTTCATGCGTGGGATATCCTCGATTCCGGGGATATTTTGTGTTTGCTCAATGAACAAACCATTATCAACGCACATTCTGCCAGGCGCAAGCAGGTTGTGGAGCTTGCACACCAGTGGGGCGAAATTGAATCGCTCGGATCATGCTTTGTGGGCAGCGAACGCTCGACTGAGGTTCGAGTCTGCCTGGTGCACCTGCGAAAAGAGAAGCCGCAATCCAGCGCCTATGATTTTTTGAAAGACGGGTTTGAGCACGAGGCCTCAGCAAGTTTTTCGACTGGGCGGCCGACAACGGAACTGGCCACCAAAGAGGAAGCTAAAAATCTGGTCTGTGCCTACGGCAGGGCCCGTGATATTTTCCTGGATATTGCACTCAAAGTTCAGGAGCTGGGCTACTACGCCAAAATGCTCGGAGAACCATCGGATATATCCACAGCCGTATCTGAAACCCTTGGACCGCTTGTTGCCCAAGGTGTCACTCTGGATGCCCAGGAAGCTGCTTATAGCGAGTTTGTCCGGAGAATGAAGAAGGTTGCGTGGAACCGGGTGTTCAAACTCTCAGGTTTCAGCTCATACCTCTCTGAAGGAGTTCGCCGGGAATTCGACAAAATGCGTGAAGAGCAGGGCGGCATGGCCTTTAACATGGCCAATATTGCTACAATGCTTGATATGCTCTTTGCAAGCCGCAGCGGCATCTTGCAGCAATGTGTGCTTGATGCTTTTGACCTCCTGACAAAATACCATGACGAAAACCGGCTGGAGCTTGAAGGATGGAAAACAAATGATGCCTGGCGGGTGAACCACAAATTCATTCTTCCGTACCTGGTGGAGTTTCCAAGTTACGCCAGAACCTTTGATTTGAGCTACAACCGGAGAAGGGAATTGGAGGATTTGGACCGGGCCATGGCTTCCCTGGAAGGGCGCCGCCTTGAAGATATCACGCAGCGAATTGTGGACTCACTGCAAAAGGCCTTCAGGGAAGGAGCAGGATCGGGGGACATAGTCACGAGTACATACTTTGAAATGAGGGCTTTCAAAAAAGGAACCATTCATTTCAGATTTCTTGATAAAGATCTGTGGGAGCGCTTCAACCTGGTTGCTGCCCAAGGGAAAAATTGGCTTCCAGACGACTGGAAAGGCCGGGCAAAAGAAGCTCTGGTCAGGAACAGGTTTGCAGACAAATTCGGATTGGTTGAAAGCGTGTCGGCGTAAGCCACCCAGAGGAGCATGCAAATGGCAACTGAAAGCAATGAAAATTCAGCAAAGGTTATTGGTGCGGGCGTCAAATTTGAAATAATCCGTAGGATTACTGGCTACTTGGTTGGGACGCTGGATCGGTTCAATAATGCCAAAAAATCTGAGGTCAAAGATCGACGGCCGCATGCTTGAGGTGTATCTGAGAATGGTATATTTTCATAAAAACAAGAAAAATTACTTGAAATTTGAGTAAAATTGGAATATAAATTTATCATCTTAGGAACACCGATTTTGAGTCTGGGTTGGTCTTCATACCAACCCAGATGCCGTTCAGTTAAAGACAATGGAGGCAAGCAAGTCATGGAACCAACCCTCAGTCAAAATCTTCCGATTGCGGTCGAGCCGCTTGCTGTCGAAGACGAAAGAGTCGGTCTTGACGTGGTTAAAGAAGCGCTGAAGTTGAAAAGCCGGAATGCCGTCTTTTCTCGTGTCAAGGCTGGCCTTCTTGCTCAACCTGTAAAGGATGGGAAATTCAATTTCTGGTTCCGCAGCGATCTTATCGCATATGATCGCGCCTTAAGGAGTCAACGTAATCAGCCCAGGCCTGCATCATCTTAGCACGTTCTTCTTTATATTCGGCAAAATTGTATGCAGCTCTGGTTCGATTATCATCTTTATGGCCCATTTGCCTGTCAATAATATGATCGGCAAATCCCAATTCATGAAGCAACGTTGACGCAGTGGATCTAAATCCATGTACGCTAACTTCTTCTTTTGTGTATCCCATCCCACGCAGAGCAATCCTCAATGCTCCATCAGATATTGGCCTGGTTCTGTTGTGAGGTGATGGAAATAGATAATCCCCATTTCCTGTTATTCTTTGAAGCTCCTGGAGCAGGGCGATAACCTGCTTCGATAAAGGGACAAGGTGAGGTTGTAAATTCTTCACTTTGTCCCTTGTTTTTTTCATTCTCTCTGCCCCTACAACCCATTCACCTTTTTCAAAATTGATTTCAGACCATGGCGTCGTGCGCAATGCGGTATGCCGCAAGAAGACATAGGGTAGAATTTTCAGGCAATACAGCACAGACGAAGAACGCGTGACCACCTGACTTTCAAGATCCGCCAAGAAGTGGCCGAACTGGTCTGGATCCAAAATTGCGGCTCGGTGAACTTCTTCATGCTCTGGAACAATTTTCGACAGCCCGGCAGCAACTGTTGACTCGAGAATACCTCGATTCATGGCATCTTCAAAAATTCTGGAGATAACCCTGCAGAGCTTGTCTGCAGTTTCAAGTTTCTCTTCTTTTAAGAAGGGCTCAATTATTAACGCCAAGTCGCGACGACGAACTTCCGGGATGCTCATATGGCCGAGCTTTGGGAAAACGTATCTTTCCAGGAACCCCAAAACTCGGTCAGAGGTCTCTTTGGCAACCGTCTTCTGATACTTGTTGAACCAATAGATCGAGACTTCTTTCACCGAATCTGATCCAGACTGATTGCGCCTGGCTTCATTGGGGTCGATGTTACTGGCCAACAGCGCCTGGGCCTTTTCTCGTTCCTTTCTGGCTTGCTGAAGCGACACCTTCGGGTATTCGCCGATGCTGTAGCTCCGCTGCTTGCCGTTAAAACGGTAAGACATCACAAACCGCTTCGTCCCATTCTTTTCAATATGGAGGTAAAGGCTCATCCCGTCCCTCAGCTTCTGGAGCTTGTCAGGATCGGGTTTGGTATTCCTGATTTTCGTATCTGTGAGTAGCATTTTAGCCCCGTGTTGGTTTTGAAAATGACGATTACGCCAACGACCAACACTATAACCAACGGCTATGTTGACTGCAAACGAAAGCAAATGAAAAAATGTGAAGGGAAGTGAAAACAAAAACCGCCCCAATCTCGTTGATTGGAGCGGTTTTTTGAAAGAAAATGATTTTTGTTGAAATCATTTGAAAACCATTTTGGTGCCGAGGGCGGGACTCGAACCCGCACGAGAATTCTCACTACCCCCTCAAGATAGCGTGTCTACCAGTTCCACCACCTCGGCGCGAGAAGATGAACTATCGTAATCTGAAATCCTTGGCAAGCTTTTTTTTCAAAAAGTCGCGAAGACTTGCGCTTGATGATTGATGCAGGTAGATTTTTTCGTTCTTGAGAGGTGAAAATGGACGAAATCGTACAAAAGTTTTTGCGCGGCGCGGGACCTGTGCTGTGCGTTGATATAGGCAGCGGCACGCAGGACGCCCTGTTGGCCCGCCCCGGCCTTGAATGCGAAAACTGGCCTCGCTTTGTATTGCCCGCGCCAGCGCGGCTCGTGGCCCAGCGCATCAGGGAGCTGACACTGCTCAAGCGCAGCATCTGGCTTTACGGCGGCAACATGGGCGGCGGTTTTACCCAGGCCATCAAGGAGCATCTTGCGGCGGGCTTTGCTGTCAGCGCCACTGCGGCGGCCACTCGCGGCATCCACGACAACGAGGAAGTGGTGCGCAACCTGGGGGTCGAGGTGTGTTCCACTTGTCCCGAGGGCAGTGTTCCTGTATTTTTGACAGATTATTCGCCCGAATTCTGGGGCGGGCTGCTGCGTCACGCGGGTCTGCCCTTGCCGCATCTGGTGATTGCGGCCGCGCAGGATCACGGGTTTCATACGCATGGCAACCGTCAGGCCCGCATGCGCGCCTGGACGGATCTGCTGGCGACGTCGTCCGACCCGGCTCGCTGGATATACGAAACCCCGCCCCCCGCGCTGACCCGCCTTGTGCCCCTGCACGAAAAAACAGGCGGCCCGGTTGCGGATACCGGGGCTAGCGCCCTGCTTGGCGCACTGTGCGATAAAGAGGTTATGGACCGCAGCTATCGGCAGGGCATCACGGTCATCAACGTGGGCAACGGGCATACCGTGGCTGCGCTGGTGTACCGCGGGCAGGTGCGCGGCATTTACGAGCACCACACGGGCATGCGCTCCCTTGAGCAGCTGCTGGGCGACCTTGAGCAGTTTCGCAAACACTGGCTGCCGGCGGAAGAAGTGCAGGCCAGCGGCGGGCACGGTACGGCTTTTGGCCCGTACTGCGAAGAAGCTGGCGGTTATGAGCCCACATATATTACGGGGCCCAAGCGCGCCATGCTGCAGGGGTATGGGCGTTTTTTGGCCCCGCACGGCGATATGATGATCGCCGGATGTTTCGGCCTTGTCTGGGGGTGGGCGCACGCCCGGTTGGGAGAATAGTGTTGTTGCCCGTTACGGCGGGTGGGTGTGCATTACAAGCCATTGCGCCAAGGGGCGTTGCGGCATGAATCTGAGGAGGCGGCATGGAATTTTTTGATGAGGCGGAGTGTTGGAGCAGGGATCATATTGAGCAGGCACAGCTTACGCGGCTTAGAAGCACCGTGGCGCAGACGCGCAAGTGCGACTTTTACCGTCAGCGTCTGGACGAGGCTGGTATCGGGCCCGATTCTATCCGCAGCCTGGATGATTTGCGGCGCATCCCCTTCACCACAAAGCAGGATCTGCGTTCGCAGTATCCCACTGGGCTTTTGTGCGTTCCGCAGTCCGAGATTGTCCGCATGCACTGCTCCAGCGGCACCACCGGTTCGCCGGTAGCCATCTGCCATACGCAGAACGACATCAATTCCTGGGCCGACCTTATGGCGCGCAGTATCCACATGGTGGGTGTGCGCCGTGACGACGTTTTTCAGAACATGTCCGGGTATGGGCTGTTCACGGGCGGTCTGGGCATCCATTTTGGCGCGGAGCGCCTGGGCTGCATGACCATCCCCGCCGGTGCTGGCAACTCGCGGCGGCAGATCAAGCTCGCCAAGGATTTTCGTACCACCGTGGCCCACATCCTGCCCTCGTACGCCCTTATTCTGGGTGAGCATTTGCGCTCCATGGGTGAAGACCCGCGCGAGTTTCCGCTGCGCATCGCCCTGGTTGGCGCGGAGCCCTATACCGAGGAATTCCGCCGCCGTATTGAAGACCTTTTTGACATGAAGGCCTACAACTCCTACGGCCTGTCTGAAATGAACGGCCCCGGCGTGGGCTTTGAATGCACGCACCAGAGCGGCATGCACCTGTGGGAAGACGCCTATATCCCCGAAATCGTAGACCCAGAAACCGGCGAGCCCATGCCCGAAGGCGAAGTGGGCGAACTTGTCATGACCTGCCTGTGCCGCCAGGGCATGCCCATTTTGCGCTACCGCACCCGCGATCTTACCCGGTTTATACCCGGCGAATGCGCCTGCGGACGCAAGCACCGCCGCATCGACCGCATCCTTGGCCGTGCGGACGACATGTTTATCATCAAGGGCGTCAACGTCTACCCCATGCAGATCGAGCAGGTCATCATGACCTTTGCCGAAGTGGGGCAGAGTTACCTGATTCTGCTCGAAAACGACGGCCTGGGCGACGTCATGCGCGTGCAGATTGAAATTCGGGACGAGCATTTTGTAGAAGACATGCGCGTGCTGCAAAGCCTGCAAAAGGCCATTGCCTCGCGCCTGCGCGACGAAATCCTTGTCACGCCCAAGGTCGAGCTTGTGGAGAGCAACAGCCTGCCCCGCACAGAGGGCAAGGCTGTGCGTCTGCAGGATTTGCGCAACAAAAAGTAGTCATCAGAGGAGACCGCATGGATTTTCTGCCTTTTCCCCTGGCCTCTATGCTCGCCGGGGCGTTCATAACGCTGCTGTGCTTTGTGCTGCTGCTCAATATTTTTGGGCTGCCCGCCAACTGGGTGCTGCTGGGGCTTGTGGCGTTGTGGAAGGTGGTGCATCCGGGCACGGCCTCCATGGATATGTGGTTCTGGATCATGATGGTGGGCATTGCCCTGGTGGGCGAAGCTCTGGAAATGGGCATGCAGATACTCAAGGCCAAACGCTATGGCTCCAGCTCTTCCGGCACTTTTGCGGGTATGGTTGGGGCCATAGCGGGGGCCATACTGCTTGCCCCGCTGTTTTTTGGGCTTGGGGCGCTCATTGGCGCGCTCGCTGGAGCATGGACAGGCTGCTTTATCGTTGAGCGACTCAAAGGCCGCCCTCTGCGCGAAGCGCTGGATGCCGCCTTTGGCGCCATGATGGGCCGTTTTTTGGGCACGGTGTGCAAGTGCGGTGCTGGCGGAGCCATGCTGGCTCTGGCCGCAGGGCGCATCTGGCCCAAGATACCGTCTGGCTTGCCCCCGGTTCTTTCTCCCGATGCCTCCACACAGGTGCTCCTGAACCTGCTGCGGGGTCTGTGCTGAGGTTGCTAATGCTGTTGCAAGGCCTTGAAATTGTATTGGTAAAAACGCGCTTTCCCGAAAATATCGGCATGGCGGCGCGCGCCTGCGTCAACATGGGCTGCCCCACGTTGCGCCTGGTAGACCCCGAGCGGTGGGACAGGGAAAAAGCCCGTCCCCTCGCCACGCCCAAGGGACAGAACCTGCTCGATGCCGTTGAAGTGCATGAAAATGTCGAGCAGGCCGTGGCCCCTTGCTCTCTGGTATTTGGAACCACCGCACGCACAGGCGGCTGGCGGCAGGCTTTGCTCTCGCCCGAGCAGGCCGCGCGCGAGGCCGCTGTCGCCATGGCAAACGGCGAGCGGGTCTCTTTGGTTTTTGGGCCGGAAGACCGTGGCCTCAATAACGACGAGATCATGCACTGCCACCGGCTGGTGACCATCCCTACCGACCCGGCGGCCAGCTCGCTCAATCTTGCTCAGGCGGTGCTGCTGCTCAGCTATGCCTGCGCCAATGCCGTGCGCGCCCTGCAACACGGCGAAAGGCCAGCGGATACGCCGCGCGGCGGTCGGGTGGCGACGGCGGCGGAGCAGGAGCGGCTCATGGAATCGCTAAAAGACATGCTGTTGCGTCTTGATTATCTGCACGGCGACAACCCCGATTATTTTCTTATGCCGTGGCGGCGGCTGTTCAGCCGCGCCGGACTGTTGCGGCACGAATACGATGCCCTTATGGGGGTGTGCCGCCAGGTGCGCCACAAGCTGCCAGAGTAGTTTTTTTATTTTGGCTGTTCATGGCCTGTTTCTGCTCCGCTTGCGCCGATGGCTGCAATTGCGGGGCAGAAACAGGCCTTTTTCGTTTTTTTGCAGGTCGCCGTAAGGTTGAGGATTTTTGGGTCGCCGTGCAGCGTAGTTGCCGCAAGGGAGAAAAAGGCGATTGGAAAAAAAATCACAAACTATCGGAATTTGCGTGCTCATAACGAACCGGATTTATACAGATTTTAATTTAAGTATCCGCATCTGATGGATAAAACCCATTGACCCAACTGGCATATNTGTTACTGTTACTGTAAATATGGCATTATCGATTATATGAATAAAAAGTTATTTTCCTGTAACAAATATTGCTGATTGCCCTATTCTTTTTTTTTTTCAAGTCGTTAATGCTCTATGAGGACATACTGTTTTTTGTTCCACGCATATGCCCCTGCAACCGATGGCTGGGTTGCTGGGCGGGTTGTACGCCTGCTGTTGGCTTCCCCCATCCAGCGACGGGCACAGTGACACGGAAAAATTTGGTGGTAGACGTTCTTGGCAAGGAGAAGGTCATGCGTTGGACTATTGCGCACACATATGTCGGGTCGCTTTTTGGTGCGCTGATCACATGCTGTGGAGTTGTGCTTTTTGTCTCAATCAATTTTATGAAAGTGCCGATTGAAGACGAACTGAACAAGGGCATCCGAAGGATGCAGCATGTTATCAGCGCTGCCAACGAAACAACTTCGCAAAAATTTTTGCAATGCGCTGACCTTATTGCGGAAAACGATGATTTTAATAAGGCAGTGGCGGAAAAAGACACCGAAGCGGCGTCCCGACTCGGCATCGTGTTGATGAAAAAGGCCGGGTCGGACTTTATGACCATTACTGATGAAAAAGGTATGGTCATAGCGCGCGGGCATTCCAAAAAGCACGGCGACAGCGTCACCAATCAGGAAACAGTGGTCATGGCCCTCAAGGGTTCTCCTGCTGTTGCCGTTGTGGCTGGCACCGAGGTTCCCTTTACCATCCGCGCCAGTTACCCGGTAATGCACGACGGCAAGCTTGTGGGCAGCGTTTCCATAGGCACGTCGCTGGTGGCCCCTGCCTATCTTGACTGGCTCAAGAGCATATCGGGCGTTAACGTCACCATCTTCAAGGGCGACACCCGTGTAATGACCACCATCCTGAAGGATGACGGCAACCGGGCTGTGGGCACAAAACTGCAGGGGCCGGAGATACTAGCGGCGGTGCTGCAGCGGGGCGAGACCGTATTTGCGCACAACAACATCCTTGGCGTGGATTACAATTCGGCTTACTGGCCGGTAAAGGATGCCAACAACAAGATTGTGGGCATGTGGTTTGTGGGCATGCCCATTGACCAGCTGCAACGGCTTGAAAAGACCGCCATCAGCAACTCTGTCTGGATTGGCGTTGGGCTGCTTGTTTTTCAGCTGATTTTATCCCTTGTTTTAGGGCTCAAGGTCAGCGCGCCGGTGCGCAAAATTACCGCGTACGCCCAGGCCATAGCCGGGGGTGATACCGAGGCGCAGCTTGAAGTGCACAGCCGCGACGATATGGGGCATCTGGCCGATTCGTTGCGCACGATGGAAACCAACCTGCGCAAACTCGTGCTTGAGGCCAGCGAAAAGGCTGACGAAGCCCGCAAGATGGGCGAAGAGGCCAAGGCCGCCATGGAAGATGCCCGCGCCGCACAGGCCATGGCCGAGCAGGCCAAGCGCGAGGGTATGATGAGCGCCGCCGCCCAGATAGAAAACGTGGTGGAGCAGCTCAACGCCTCCATCAACGATATCGCCGAGCAGGTCGAAAGCACCGGCGGAGCGCTTGACCATGCCGCGAGCCGTTTGGCCGAAACCGCCACCGCCATGGAAGAAATGAATTCAACCGTGCTTGAAGTAGCAAAAAATGCTGGCGGTGCATCGGATATCTCCAATGCAGCCAAGCACAAGGCAGAAGTCGGCTCCGAGATCGTTTCAAGGGCTGTGACGGGCATTCAGGAAGTGCAACGCCAGTCGCAAGCGCTCAAGGAAGGCATGACCCAGCTTGATGACCACGCCAAGGCCATCAACCAGATTATGGGTGTTATTTCAGACATCGCCGATCAGACCAACCTGCTGGCGCTCAATGCCGCCATCGAGGCCGCCCGCGCGGGCGACGCCGGACGCGGCTTTGCCGTTGTGGCCGACGAAGTGCGCAAACTGGCGGAAAAAACCATGTCTTCCACCACCGACGTGGGCAACGCCATTGCGGCTATCCAGCAGAGCGCGGGGCAGAGCATCCAGCAGGTGGAAAAGGCCGTTGACAATGTTGCCGCCGCCACGGATTACTCCAACAAGTCTGGCGAGGCCCTCAAAGAGATTGTGGGCATGGTAGATCAGACCGCCGACGAGGTGAGGGCCATTGCCGCGGCCAGCGAGCAGCAGTCCGCCACCAGCGAGGAAATAAACCGGTCCATAGCCGACGTTAACCATATTGCGGCCAGCACCGCGCAATCCATGCAGGTTGCCATGCAGGAGCTCGGTTCGCTGCGCGCGCAGGCGAAAAGCCTCATCGACCTGATCGAACACATGAAAAAGGGCTAGAGCGGAGCGGCCCAACCGCCTGCCTCAATGATAAAAGGCTCCATCCCGCAAGGGGTGGAGCCTTTTGGTACGCTTGCAGGTAAAGCGGCCCAGCCGGCATGTGTTTTGCCTGCTTGATTTTACCGGCTNGATTTTACCGGCCGACTGTCAGTCCAGCCTGCCGGCTGGCATTTCAGCCCGGCTGGCAGAGGGGNAACTGCCCCGGTGGCCGTGCTGTCTGTCCCATTTTTCAATCGTGCCCCTGCCCGCCTGGGCACCCCTGCATGGCAGCCGTGCCGTTTGCGTGCTCCGCTACTTGCGCAGGATGATGCGCAGTGTTTCGGCTTCGGGGCCAGAAGCCTTTTGCAAAAATTGCTCGACGCGTTTTTTTACGGCCGCGTGACGGGGGGTGAATTCATACAGCGAGGCAGCCGCAGCGGCGCTTGTTGAAAACGTATCATCATTGCGCAGACCCTCGGCGTTGAGGCGGGCATAGTGCAGGGCCGCACGAATGATGACATCAAGAAATTCGTTGCTGCCAGAGGCCATAAACGCCGCCCAATACATCTGCAGAACAGATTTTTCGGAATAAATATCCCAGCTGGTCACCGGGCTGGGGCTGCGGCGTATCTGGTCGAGCAACAGGTTGTCCGAGGGCTGCAGCAGATTGGCGAGCAGGGCCGCCTCGTCAGGCAGCTGGGCAAAATGGGCCGCCCAGGCCAGCGTGCGCCGCCCATCGCGGCTCAGGGTCGGGGCGGGCGGCAAGATGCGCTGGCGCGCGGCCGGGTCGTCGCGCAGCACCTGCCCAATAAACGCAGCCAGCATAATCTGTTTGAGGCTGTCGCGCAGCACCCCCTGCGCGTCAAACGTGCGCAATATCCCGGGCAGGGCCTCCACACGGTGGTGCTCGTAGTAGAATTCCATGTCCTGAGCGTAAAAGGGCAGCCCTTTGGAAATGGCAAGCGCAAAACAGGGCCGGGGGCTGGCGGCAAGCAGGCAGGCCAGGGCCGTCATCACCGCCAGAAGCGGCAGTGCCTTGAGAGAGCGGGGTAAAATTTTCATGGCGTTGTGGTGTTAGTCAAAGTCGGCCAGCAGGGCGTCGAGCCCCAGCCCGTTGGGTGAATTTTCGCGCAGGCGCGTCTGCAGGCGCACGCAGGCTTCCAGCAGGTGCGGGGAGGACACGCCGTTGCGTATGGAGCTGTGGGCCTCAATAAAAGCCGCCAGATTGTCGCAAACCTTTACCAGTTGCCCGTCNTTGGGGTCCATCTCGTTATGGTTGCAGGCCGCAAGNGCCTGATAGCCGTCAACCGCGCGGGCAACGCCATTTTCGCGCACGCATTCCTGAAATTCGGAGCCCACGGCAGCACCCAGATAGTATTCGATACGTTCAACCAGCGAGGTAAAGCCCTCGAGCCGCAGAGGGCCAAAAACCCTCCGCTCAAGCTCTTTATCTTCGTATTCCTTGATAATTTTTGGCAGGTCCGAGATGGATTGCTTGACCGGCGAGATGATGTCGCGAGTGAGCACCTCGGGCAGGTCGTGGAACAGACCGCAAAAAAAGTTGTTGTTGGCCCGCGCCGGGCAGGCGTTGACCGCAAGACTGAAAAAGTAGGCGTAACTGGCGACAATAAACATGTGGCCGAGGACAGACGTGGCCGGGATACGCGGGGCCTGCGTCCAGCGTACCTGAAAGCGCAGCTGCCCGCACAGATTGGCCAGTCGGGACAGGGCCGTGCCGGGCGTGCGCATGGCGGCAAGGCCGTGTAGCTCGGCAAACGTATCGAGCCGGTCAGGAAACGACTGGCCAATGTCGCCCATTTCATCGTCAAAGGGGGCGTTGAGCGGTTCGATGAGCTTGAATTCCCACTGCGAGGCAAAAAGGTGCGCGGCGGTGAGAATACGGCGGGCAGGGGTATCGTCGTCGGGGTTGGCGTGCCACTGGCGCATGCGCTCCCAAAAGGGGCCGAGCGGGGCGAGGGCCGGTTCCAGCTTGTCGAGCACATGCGCTGTCAGCTGGCGGAACTGCTCGGGGTTTTCCTTGATTTTGTAGTAGATGGGCGGCTTAACGTCGGTGATGATGAGGCGGTAAAAATAGTCGAACAGGCCGCCTTCGATAACTTCCGTGGCAAGGGCCACGCGTTGGGGGTCTGGCATGTGGCGCGAATTTTCGTGCCACAATACGCAGGCGAGCAACATTTTATGGGCCTGTTTGTCGGTTTCAAGCAGCTCTACGGGCCGCAGCTTGTCGTTCCAGCGCAGCAGATACGCGCCGGAAAAAATGAGCTGGAGCAGATTCTTGCGAATTACGGGCATGCAATCCCTCCCAGAAAATGACTGCGCAAAAAAACAGTTTGCACTATAGAAGGGAGTGAGGTAAAGCTCAAGGGCTTCAACACTGATGCCGGGAATGTGCTGATCTGTGCCCACGGCGCGAGAGGCCGTGCTCTTGTCTGGGCGCGCCTGCTGGCGGCTGCACTGCAATCTGCCATATCCCTGCGCTGTGCGCGCCAGACTGGTCGGTTTTTCATCTCTTTGAGGGGTGGAATGCTTGACAGCTTTTGGTGTTTATAGTATTGAAGCTGCCTTTACTGCGATATTGTCGTCATCCCCGTTCGACGGCACATCGCGCAATGGATCTTTTTGCTGCCTAACGGCCGCTGATATTTGCAGATGTGAGGAGTCACTCCGATGAAGACGTTCAGCCCCACCCCCAAAGACATCAACCGTGAATGGTTCGTGGTTGACGCTCAGGATCAGGTGCTCGGCCGTCTGGCCAGCCAGATAGCCCACCGCCTGCGCGGCAAGCACAAGCCCGAATTCGCTCCCCATATGGATAACGGTGACTTTATCGTGGTTGTAAACTGCGAAAAGATTAAAGTTACCGGCAAAAAAATGACTGACAAAAAGTACTACCGGCACTCTGGCTGGGTGGGCGGCCTCAAGACCACCCAACTCGGCGACATGCTGGCCGACAAGCCCGCCCGTGTGCTTACCGCTGCGGTGCGAGGCATGCTGCCCAAGAATCGTCTGGGCCGCGCCATGCTGAAGAAACTGAAGATTTACGCCGGGTCCGAACATCCGCATACGGCCCAGAATCCCCAGCCGCTGACGCTGCCGCATTAAGGAGTAAAGAGCCATGAGCGAGAAATTTGAATACGGCACTGGCCGCCGCAAGACCGCCACGGCCCGTACCCGACTTTACGCCGGTTCCGGCGGCATCACGGTTAACGGGCGCAGCTTCGAGGATTATTTTCCTCGCAAGACCCTGCAGATGATCATCCGTCAGCCCCTGGTGCTTGCCAAGCTGGCCGACAAGTTTGACATTCGCATCAATGTTGCCGGCGGCGGCGTCACCGGTCAGGCCGAAGCCGTGCGCCACGGTATTTCCCGTGCGCTGCTTCTGGTTGACCCGGCCCTGCGCCCCATGCTGAAGAAAGCTGGCTTCCTTACCCGCGACGCCCGTAAGAAAGAACGTAAAAAGTACGGTCTGCGTGCTGCCCGCGCCCGGTACCAGTACTCCAAGCGTTAATATGCCTTTGTGGAAGCCCTCTCTTGGGAGGGCTTCCTTTTTTTTGGGCGGGTCGCATGTCGGCCCGCTTTTTTTTATGGAGTTTCTGAGCGCTTTTGTAGGAATATAAACGCCGTGAGGCTCCGACAAGGACAACTCGCATGAGCGCCTCAAGACCGGGGAAGGTATGAAAGACAACAGTTCTGCGCATCCGGCACGCACNACCAGTGAGCTGACCGTGCTGGATTATGCCTACACTCATGAGCAGACCCAGGCCACTACGGGCTATTTTTCGTGTATTCCGCCTCTGGCGTTGAGCTTTGGGCAGGCTCTTGCCCGGCTAGAGGCAGCACCCATGGATGATTTTTTGCATCTGCATCTGTTGCGGCAGCTGGCGGGCAAACCGCAGGATGAGCTGCACGCGCTTGCGGCCAGCTGCTACGATGCGGCAGACGACGTGTTTGCCCGACCCGTGCTGGCGGCCCTGCTGGCTGAGTGCGCCCTGCTTGGGGGTGAAGCCTCGCGGCAGGGCGGGGGGCTTCCGGCTGACGCGGCGGCGCGTCTGGCCGCGTACAGCCCCGCAGTGTACCTCAGGGCCGCGACCCTGCCCGATCATGCGACCGCAGCCGCCTGGAGCGCCCTTTTTCGCGCCAATATCTGTGATCACCATACCTTGCCCCGGCTGGACGAGGCGGGCATAGCGCCGCTTTTTAGCGCCGAAGCGCTCGACGCCGTGGGCAGGCGCATGGCGGCTCACGCCGATGCTCTTGCGCGGCAGCACCAGGCGCTCACGGCGCAGGATTGGGNCCNGTGGCAGCGCCCGCCAGCGCAGGAGACCTATCTGCGAGCCATGGACGCCCTGATGGAAAGCGGCGTTGTTGACGGCCCGGAGATGCGCCACGAGGCATCGCTTTCGCCTATTGCCCTGTTGCGGGGCTGGCAGGTGGATATTGCGGTGCAGAGCGGTGCGGTGCGCCACACCCTTAAGGGCAAGGCGACGGCTTACGGGCGCGGGCTTTCGCTGGCAGCGGCCAGGGCCTCGTACGCCATGGAAATTGTGGAGCGGGCAAGCGCTTATGTGAGCGTTGGCCCCTGCAATAGTGGAAAAGGCGCTGAAGCCTGCGCGGGTATGGTGTTGAACCGCAAATTTGATCTGCCCCTGACTGTGGCCAGATTTTCGGAGCTGGTGGAGCAGGGCAGGGCTGCGCTGGACCCCAATTTGCTGCCCCTTGAGGCCCCCTATCAGAATGCACCGCTGCACTGGCTCGCCGCCAGCGACGTGTCGGGCTCTCCGGTGCTGGTTCCTGCACAGGCTGTTTTTTTGTTCTGCAACCTCGACGAGCAGGCTCTGTTTCTGGCTGGCGGCTCCACCGGGCTTGCGTCGGGCAATATGATGGACGAAGCCGTGGTGGCGGCCCTGACGGAAGTTGCCGAGCGCGACGCCGAGGCTACCACTCCCTACAGCCGCACGCGCTGCTTTACCCTGCGCAGCAACGACAAGCTGGTGCAGTCGCTGCTTGATGATTACGCAGCCTGCGGCATCCGGGTGCAGTTTCAGGATCTGACCACCGAGCTGGGGCTGCCTGTGTATCAGTGCTTTGTGACCGGGCGCGACGGATCGGTCGCAAGGGCCACGGGCGCAAACCTGTGCGGCGCGCGCGCCGCGCTGGCCGCGCTGACAGAAACGCCCTGGCCGTATTCAACATCTCAGGGCAAGCCCCCGCATCCCTCGGGATCAGGACTAGCCGGACTGCCCGTTCGTGTGTTAGAGGACTTGCCGGATTACAGCCTGCCCTCCCCCCGCGCCAATCGTCGGCTGCTTGAGTCGGTGCTTGCGGCGCATGGCAGAAGTCCTCTGTATGTGGATTTGACCAGAAAGGATTTTGACATTCCCGTTGTCAGGGCCATTGTCCCCGGGCTGGCACTGACGGCGGAGTGGGACAGATTCTCAAGGCCGGACGCGCGACTTTTTGCGCGTTATGCCGCATGTTGTCTGTGAGTTGCCGCAGAGGCAGCTAATTGCAATTGCAGCCGGAAGGCAACTCGGCTATAGTATGGAGCGACCGGCCATACTTGTAGAAGGCCGCTCTGAACGCACAACCTTTGGAGGGTTAGGATGAAACTGGGTAAATTTCTTGCCGCGCTGGCTGGTCTGGCGCTGACCTTCGGCGTTGCCGGCCAGGCGCTTGCCGCCGATGCCACCCCCATCAAAATTGGCGTGTACCTTCCCCTGACCGGGCAGAATGCCTTTGGCGGCCAGCTCGAACTTGAGGGCGTGCGTCTTGCACAGAAGGAAATGCCCAAGGTTCTTGATCGCCCCGTTGAGCTGGTGGTGGTCGACAACAAGTCCGACAAGGTCGAATCGGCCAACGCCGTAAAGCGCCTTGTGGAACGCGACAAGGTCGTTGCCCTCATCGGCAGCTACGGTTCCTCGCTGGCCATGGCCGGCGCCGAAGTGGCCGAAAAGGCCGCCGTGCCCGGCGTGGGCACCTCGTGCACCAACCCCCTCGTGACCCAGGGCAAGAAGTACTACTTCCGCGCCTGCTTCATCGACCCCTACCAGGGCGCCGCTGCCGCTACCTATGCCTATGAAACCCTCGGCTTCCGCAAGGCCGCCGTGCTCATGGACATGACCAGCGACTACGCTGTGGGCCTCTCCAGCTTCTTTACCCGCGACTTCAAGAAGCTCGGCGGCGAAATTGTGGGCACCCTCAAGTACAGCTCCGGCGACCAGGACTTTACCGCCCAGCTGACCGAACTTATCGCCAAAAAGCCTGACATCGTCTTCATGCCCGCGTACTTCGCCGAAGGCGCCATCATCATGAAGCAGGCCCGCGAACTTGGCGCCAAGTTCCGCCTCATGGGCGCCGACGCCATGGACAACCCCGACACCCTCAAGCTCGGCGGCAAGGCTGCCGAGGGCTTCCTGCACACCACCTTCCCTTACGACCCGGCCATGCCTAACATGAGCCCCGCCGCCAAGCGCTTCACCGACGCCTGGAAGGCTGCCTATCCTGACAAGGAAACCAACGTCAACGGCGCTCTTGGTTACAACACCTACTTCCTGATCATTGACGCCATCAAGCGCGCCAATTCCGCCGACCCCAAGGCCATTGCCAAGGCTCTTGCGGAAACCAAGGATCTGCCCACCGCTCTGGGCCTGCTGACCATCAACAAGACCCATGACGCTGAAATGCCCGTGGGCATCATTGAATACAAGGATGGCAAGCGCGTTTATGTGGGCGAAGTAACCCCCAAATAAATTAGCATCTGATCAGCCCCGCAGCGGGAATCGCTGCGGGGCGCTTTTTTCCTTTTTTTGCCGCTGTTCGTGCGGGGGGGCCTGTTGTGGCCTTTTGTCCGTTGCGAGGCGCTGAGGTGGCCCATGAGCCTTGACATGTTTTTGCAGCACTGTTTCAACGCCCTGACCCTTGGGTCGCTGTATGCGCTAATCGCCATCGGCTACACCATGGTTTACGGCATCCTGCGCCTGATCAACTTTGCCCACGGTGATATTTTGATGCTCGGCGCGTACTTTGTCTTTTTTGGCACATTCGCCTTCGGCTGGCCCTGGGGCGTAGCCGCTGTGGTCGCCGTTTTGGGCGCCAGCGTGCTCGGCATCCTTGTGGAAAGGATAGCCTACAGACCCCTGCGCGATGCTCCCAGAATTTCGGCGCTTATCAGCGCCATTGCCGTGTCGTTTTTTATTGAAAGCCTTGCCGTGGTTATCTTTACCGGTCAGCCCCGCCCCGTGCTGCAGCCGGAGTGGCTGGTTTCCGAATGGCAGCTCGGCGGCATACGCATTCTGCCCCTCACGGCCTTTGTGCCCGCTATGACCATCGTGCTTGTGGGCATTCTGCTGTACGTGGTTTACCGCACCAAGCCCGGCCTCGCCATGCGCGCCATTTCAAAAGATATTGAAACAACGCGGCTGCTTGGCGTGCGCGTGGACAACATTATTGCCCTTACCTTTGGCATTGGTTCCGCGCTGGCGGCGGCATCGGGCATCATGTGGGCCCTGCGCTACCCGCAGGTGCACCCCTACATGGGCATCATGCCGGGCCTCAAGGCCTTTATCGCTGCGGTGTTTGGCGGCATCGGCTCCATTCAGGGCGCGGTTATCGGCGGCGTTGCCCTGGGCTTTGTAGAAATCATGACAGTGGCCTTCATGCCTGAGCTTTCCGGTTATCGAGACGCCTTTGCCTTTGTGCTGCTGGTGCTTGTACTGCTGTTCAAGCCCACGGGTCTGCTGGGCGAGCGAATGGAGGAGAAAATCTAATGCGCCTGAACAGAAGCACACTTCTGAGCATCATGGTCATGCTGCTGTTTGGCCTAGTGCTCTCCCAGGCAGAAAGTTTTCTCGGCGATTACCAGATTTATATCGCCAAGCTCATCTTCATCAACGCGATCCTGGCGCTTTCGCTCAATCTCATCTACGGCTTCACCGGGCTTTTTTCGCTGGGGCACGCGGGTTTTATCGCCATCGGCGCGTATGTATCGGCCCTGTGCATCCTGAGCCCCGAGCAAAAAGAGATGATGTGGATTCTCGAACCCATCATCTGGCCTTTTTCTGAGCTGTTCACGCCTTTTTGGGTTTCGGTGCTGGCTGGCGGGCTGGTGGCCACCATCTTTGCCTTTATCATCGCCGTGCCCGTGCTGCGCCTCGGCGACGACTATCTTGGCATAGCCACCCTGGGGTTTGCCGAAATCATCCGCGTCATCATTGTCAACGCCACCTCGGTGACCAACGGTTCGCTGGGCATCAAGGGTATTCCCGGGCATGCGGATCTGCTCTCGTGTTATATCTGGACGCTGTTTACGCTCATTGTGCTGTCGCGGCTGATATTCAGCAATTTCGGCAACGTGCTGCGCTGTATACGCGATAACGAAATTGCCGCCCGGGTCATGGGCATCAACGTGTTTCGCTACAAGGTGCTCTCGTTCTGCATCGGCGCGTTTTTTGCCGGTGTGGGCGGGGCGCTGCTGGGTACGCACCTTTCGACCATCGACCCAAAAATGTTCAACTTTCTGCTGACCTTCAACGTGCTCATGTTCGTTGTGGCTGGCGGTCTTGGTTCACTGACGGGCAGCCTGCTGGGCGCTACGGTCATCACCATCCTGCTTGAATGGCTGCGCGCCATTGAAGAACCCATAAATCTGGGGTTCATCGAAATTCCCGGCATCCCCGGCATGCGCATGGTGGTGTTTTCGCTGGTGCTGCTGGCAATTATTCTTTACCGGCGTGAGGGCATCATGGGAACCAGGGAGCTGACCTGGAAAACTATTGGCGCATTCTTCAGGAGGGGCAAGGCATGAGCGAGTTCATTCTGCCCAAAGCCCCCAATTACGAGGGCGCACTGCTGCTGGCCAAAGACGTAACCATGCGTTTTGGCGGTGTTACCGCCGTGAGCGATCTTTCCATTGCGTTGCCCAAGGGCTCCATTGCGGGCATTATCGGCCCCAACGGAGCGGGCAAAACCACAGCCTTTAACGTGCTGAGCGGTTTTTACACCCCTCAGGAAGGCGACGTGATTTTTGGCGGCAAGAGCGTCAAGGGGCTTGGCCCCGCGCAAATCTGCAACCTGGGCATGGCCCGCACGTTTCAGAATATCCGCCTTTCGCAGCAGATGACCGTGCTCGAAAACATCATGGTAGGCTGCCACGTGCGCAGGCACTGCCCCTGGTGGATGGCTCCTCTGGGCATACCAGCTTTTTATAAAGAAGAAGCTGCCATTGTTGAAAAAAGCAAGCGGCTGGCAGATAGGGTGAACCTGAGCGCCAACCTTGATGATCAGGCCGGCAGCCTGCCCTACGGCGCGCAACGCAGGCTCGAAATTGCCCGCGCCCTAGCCACCGAGCCCAAACTTTTGCTGCTCGATGAGCCAGCTGCAGGCATGAACCCGCAGGAAAGCCTTGAGCTCATGCATTTTATTGGTCATATCCGTGACGAATTCGGCCTCACAATCCTGCTTATCGAGCACGATATGAAGGTGGTCATGGGCGTGTGCCAGTACATCTGGGTTATGGAGTACGGAGCTCTTATCGCTGAAGGCAATCCGGAAGCCATACGCAACAACCCTGTGGTTATCCGCGCCTATCTTGGCGAGGACGCCTCGCTGGAAAAAGCTATATAACCGTGGGCCGGGCTGCGGGGCGTATGGCTCCGCATGCCCGCTATCGGCTGCGCCGTACTGCCGGTCGCCCCTGCGGGGCGGAACCGTGCGGCAGGGCGCAGCAAAAAAGACTGGCAACGGGAATCTGTTCCCGAAGCAGACCGACAGATATGGACAGGGTGCATCATGCTTGAAATTCGTAATCTCCACGTGCGCTACGGCGGCATCCAGGCCGTCCAGGGCATTAGCCTGAATATCCCGCGCGGCAGCATTGTGACGCTTATCGGGGCCAACGGCGCGGGCAAGAGCAGTATTATCCGCTCCATTGCCGGCCTGAACAAAACCATCAGCGGCGACATTCTGCTGACCCGCCACGAGGGCGATGCTCCGGTTTCGCTCATGGGGCTCAAGCCGGAAGACATGGTGCGCAAGGGTATCTCGCTTTCTCCGGAAGGGCGGCGCATACTGCCTCATCTGACGGTTGAGGAAAACCTGCACCTTGGCGCTTACTCGCGCAGCGACAAGGCCGAGATCGCCCACGATATCGAGTGGGTCTACAGCCTGTTTCCCCGGCTCAAGGAACGCAGCTGGCAGAAGGGCGGCACGCTCTCTGGCGGTGAACAGCAGATGCTGGCTGTGGGGCGTGCGCTTATGAGCCGCCCTGACCTGCTCATGCTCGACGAACCGTCGCTGGGCCTTGCCCCGCTGCTGGTGCGTGAAATTTTCGACATCGTCAAGCGCATCAACGAAGAGGGCAAAACCGTGCTGCTGGTTGAGCAAAACGCCTTTGCGGCCCTCTCGGTGGCGCACTACGCCTACATTCTTGAAGTTGGGCGCGTGGTACTTGAAGGCCCTGGGCAAGAGCTGCTTGAAAACCCCAAAGTCAAGGAAGCCTACCTGGGAGGCTAGCGGTTTTGCTCCGGCTGTTGCCGGGGCAGGGCAGCCGGTTGGGAGTGTTGTTTTGCGCTGCATTGCCAGCGCTAAAGCCGATAGTCGTGTGACTGTCGGCTTTTTTTGCAGCCTTCTTTGTGCTCGAGCAGATTTACATGAGCGCGGCTGCCGTTTGGGTGCATGTTCCTGACGGCGACTTGCATCGCCGTGCTGCCGGTATTATTATTTCAGTTGGTGCAACAGCAATCCCGTTCATGACCGTATACCTCTCGTTGTCTGCCGTGATGGTGCGGATTGTAATCTTTTTTCAGGAGCAACCATGCAACGCATTTTATTGTTATTGCCCCTGCTGCTGGCCTTGCTGGCTGGCGCGGCCTCTGCCGCGCCGGGAGAGCAGCAGGTTTTGACGCGTCTGCCCAACGGGCTTTCTGTGTATATCATCAAGGATACCCGCTTTCCGCTGGTGGCGACCCGTCTGTATGTGCGCACTGGCTCTGTCAACGAAGACGTCAAACAGGCGGGCATCAGCCACCTGCTTGAGCATATGGTGTTCAAGGGCACAGACCACCGCCCCAAGGGGCAGGTGGCGCGTGATGTGGAGGCCCTTGGCGGCTACCTCAACGCTGCGACCAGCTTTGACAAAACCTGGTTCATGACCGACATGCCCGCTGCGCACTGGCGCATGGGCATGGATGTGGTCAAGGAAATGGCCTTCCAGGCATCTCTTGACCCCAAGGAGCTGGAGTCGGAGAAGGAAGTGGTGATCTCCGAGCTTGAGCGCGATCAGGATTCGCCCATGAGCAGGCTGTTTGAAAGCCTGCAAACCTCGACCCTGCAAAATACCGTGTACGGGCGGCCCATCATCGGCTTTAAGGAAACCGTGCGAGCCGTTACGGCTGACGACCTGCGCGCTTATGTGCAGCGCTGGTATCAGCCGCAAAACATGCTGCTGCTGGTGGCGGGCGATGTTGACCCGCAGGCCGTGCTGCAGCACGCGCAGGAGCTTTTTGGCGGTTTGACCAACACCAACGACGTTGTTGCGCCCCCTGCGGTAGATTTGCGCAATGCCCCCGGCGGCCCCCGCGTTGAAGTGGTGCGCGGCCCCTGGAACAAGGTTTACCTCGGCATGGCGTTTCCCGCGCCTTCTCTGCGCGACCTGCGGTCTGTGGACCTCGACGTGCTGAGCTACCTGCTGGGCGGCGACGGAACCTCGCTGCTGAGCCGCAAGTATGAATACGAGAAGCAGCTCGTGGACGGCATAAGCGTGGGCAACATGAGCCTTGACCGCGCGGGCATGCTGTACGTCACCGCCAACATGGCGCCGGAAAAGCTGGAGGCCTTCTGGCAGGGGATGACCACTGACCTTGCCAAACTCAAGGCCGCAGATTTCAAGCCTGAAGCCCTGAAGCGCGCCCGCTACAACCTTGAGGACAGCCTTGACCGTTCGGCGGAGACGCTCAACGGCCTGGCGGCCTGGTTGGGTACTGTGCAGTTTGAGCTGGGCGGCAACCAGGCGGAACAAAACCTGCGTTTCACCCAGCGCAATGTGTCGCAGGCGCAGGTGCAGCAGGCCATTGACCTCTGGCTTGACCCCGGTTTGGTCAGGGTGCGCGTGCTTGCGCCCGAAAACGTCAAGCTGCCCGACCTTGAGGCGATTTTGCAAAAAAACTGGCCCGGAGCTGCCGCCGCCAAGGCGGCAAAGCAGGTCGCGGCATCGGCCGGTCAGCAGGAAGTTGTCGACCTGGGCCAGGGCCGCACGGTTATTCTTATTCCTGACGCAACCGTGCCCTATGTGGCCATGGACATGATGCTGCCCGGCGGCAACGCGCTGCTCAAGCCCGAGCAGCAGGGGCTCGCCGAGCTGACGGCCAGCACGATTGGCGACGGCTGCGGCAAGCTGGACGCGCAGGCCGTTGAAAAGTATTTTGCCGACCGCGCCGCCTCGCTCAGCGCCAAGGCTGGCCTGCAGACCTTTACCGTTTCGGTGACCGGCCCCGCGCGCTTTAATGCCGACTATTTCGCCATGCTGTCTGACGTTCTGGGCAAGCCCCGGTTTGAAGCCAAGGAGATCAAGCGCGAGGCGGAGAACATGAAAGCGGCCATCCGCCAGCGTGCGGACAGGCCTACCGCGTATCTGTTCTCCCGCGTCAATCCCTTCCTCTTTCCCGGCGGGCAGGCCTACGGGTATGACAGCCTGGGCACGGAGGCGAACCTTGGCAAGTTTACCCCCAAGGATGTGCGTGGGTTCTGGGAGAAACAGCTGGTGCAGCCCTGGGTGCTTGCCGTGGCGGGCGACTTTGACCGCGAGGCCGTGCTGGCCTTTGCCCGCAGCCTGCCCACGCCTGACGGCAAGGGCTTTACCTTGGCAACGCCCTCGTGGGGCGACGCCCGCAGCCTCGACCTGCACCTGCCGGGCCGCAACCAGGCGCACGTGCTGCAGGTCTTTAAGGCTGTGCCCTATACGAATCCCGACGCGCCCGCGCTCATGCTGCTGCAGTCGGTGCTCTCCGGGCAAAGCGGCCTGCTGTTCAGCCAGATGCGCGACGAGCAGGGCCTTGGGTACACGGTCACGGCCTTTTACCGCGCCATGCCACAGGCTGGCATGATGGCTTTTTATATCGGCACCACCCCCGACAGGGTCGCGCAGGCGCGCCAGGGCTTTGCCAAGATAATTGCCGACATCAAGGCCAAACCCCTGCCCGAGGAATTGTTGCAAGCCGGGGCCAACCGTCTGCTTGGTGAGTACTACCGCGACAAGCAGAGCCTTGACGCCCGCGCCGGAGTTGCCGCGACAGATGCGGTGCTGGGCTTGCCGCGCGATTTCAGCAAGTCGCTCATCGACAAGGCGGCCAAACTGACCCCGGCGGATATTCAGGCCGTGGCGCAAAAATATCTCGATGAAAAAAATCTGTATAACATGACCTTGCTGCCCTAGGCGGCGATTACGCCTGTTCCGGGCCGTATGGCTGGGCCGCCCTTCCGCATCTGGCGGGGAGGAGGCAAGCCGTACGGCTCGTTTTTTTTGCAGCGACAGGCTGGCCCTGGCAGTACGCGTTGTGCCCAGGATGCGCAAAGGCGGCAGTTGGCGCGGGGCACAACGGGTGAGGGGGAGTAAATGAAAATTTGCCCAACCCTCAGTTTATCATACAAAAAAAGTTTTTACAGACTGATTTTTTGGCAATTTACGGGCAAATTAGAATGTCAAGTTTTCCCTAAGTTCCCAAGCGGCGGGGGGGCCGTCTTGAAAATAGGGCGGGGGTAGAGTAGGTTCATTTTTGCGCTTATTGGAACTGCCTTCTACTGAAGGCTCGCACTGGCATCGGCTGCGTTCGCAGTGCCGTGTCAGGAGCGGCAGCGTCATGCGGACAAGTGTGCCATGCGTGCATGGCGAAATGTTTCGTGAGCGCAATCAACATCACAGATGCAGCAGGTCACCTGAAGTGATCCGGCAGCCTACAAGGGCGAACAATTTTGTCACCGCCCCTCTATTGTGCGGCCTGTACATGGTGAAAATAAGGGCAAACAACAAATTTCAGTAATTTAACCAGTGCGTTGCTTTGAACCTTGGACATGTTTTTTTTGCGCATTTATTGACACAGTGCAAGTCTTTTGAGATTTTCTAGACATTGAAAGCGCCATGGAGCTTAATAGGGAATGCCCGTGCAAATCGGGAGCGGACCCGCCGCCGTGAGCCTGTTCAAAACCGCATTTCACTACATGCCACTGGGTAATCTGGGAAGGCCGAAATGCGGTAGGCAAGTCGGAAGACCTACTTTCAACAGTCCTTAGAAAAAGAATCCTCTGCAACGGGCTTTTGCGGAAGAATCATCACAAATGGGCCAGCAATGGCCCGTCCGCCCGTTTTGACCGGGCGGCCTTTTTGTTCATGGCCCACAAGTTGGAGCGAACTGCATGCTCGTCAGCATAATAAAACGCGACGGCACGGAAGTGCCTTTTGATTCCGTCAAGATTCTCAATGCCATTACTAAGGCCAACCAGGCTGTGGGTGGTGAAGACATGTCGCCCACCGACCTGCTGTTTGTCACCGAAAAGGTGTGCAAAAAGCTGGAGTCGCGCAGCCTCAAGCATGTTGAAGAAATTCAGGATGTTGTTGAAGAAACCCTCATCCAGTACGACTACGCCAAAAGCGCCAAGGCCTACATTCTCTACCGCGCAGAGCATACGAAGATCCGTAATGCGGAATCGTATCTCATGGATATTTATAAAAAACTTACCTATTCTCCTGCTCTGCAGGAGGACATAAAGCGCGAAAACGCCAATATCGACGGCGATACGGCCATGGGAACCATGCTCAAGTATGGTTCTGAAGGCTCAAAATTTTTTATCGACAACTACATTTTACCCAAGGATGCCTCGGCCGCGCATATCAACGGCGACATCCATATTCATGACAAAGATTTTTACATGCTCACGGAAACGTGCTGCCAGATAGACCTGATCCCCCTGTTTAAAAACGGTTTTTCCACGGGGCACGGGCATTTGCGCGAGCCCAATTCCATAGAGAGCTACTCGGCCCTTGCTTGCATCGCCATTCAGGCCAACCAGAACGAAATGCACGGCGGCCAGAGCGTGCCGCATTTTGATTTCGCCATGGCCGAGGGCGTCGTCAAAACCTACCGCAAGGAATACGAACGCGCCTTTGCCGCCTTTTTACGCATCATTAACGGGCTTGAAGAACAGGCCGCCATTGATGCCGCCAGAGGGTTCATTGGTCTGCTGCCCGAAGGCCCGCGCCTGGGCACCTGCGACGATTTTGGCGCTGCCCTGACAGCGGCTGCCCCCGAAGATCAGCGCGACATTGTGGCGCGTGCGCACGCCTACGCTGCGGGCGAGGCCCTCAAGTATACCGAGCGCCGCACGTATCAGGCCATGGAAGCCCTGATCCACAACCTCAACACCATGAATTCTCGCGCCGGGGCGCAGGTCCCCTTCAGTTCCATCAACTACGGCACGGATACCTCGGCTGAGGGCCGTATGGTTATCAAAAACCTGCTGCGCGCCACCAAGGCCGGGCTGGGCAACGGCGAAACCTCCATTTTTCCCGTGCAGATTTTCAAGGTCAAGTCGGGCGTCAACTACAATACTGAAGATCCCAACTACGACCTGTTCAAGCTGGCCATGGAAGTATCCGCCATGCGGCTCTTCCCCAATTTCAGCTTTCTCGACGCTCCGTTTAACCTGAAGTACTATCACCCCGGCGACTACAATACCGAGGTGGCCTATATGGGCTGCCGCACGCGCGTGCTCGGCAACGTGTACGACAAAGACCGGGAGGTAACCTGCGGGCGCGGCAACCTGAGCTTTACGTCCATTAACCTGCCACGCCTGGGGCTGGAAGCGCGGGGCGACATAGACCGTTTTTACGCCCTGCTGAACGACAAGATCGACCTCGTTTTTCGCCAGCTTTTGCACCGGCTCAAGATCCAGAGCGCCAAAAAGGTGCGCAACTATCCTTTCCTTATGGGTGAGGGAATCTGGCTTGATTCTGACAAACTGGGTTGGGACGACAGCATTGAAGAAGTGCTCAAGCACGGTACGCTGACGGTGGGCTTTATTGGCCTTGCCGAAACGCTCAAGGCACTTGTGGGCAAACACCACGGCGAGAGCGAAGAAGCGCAGAAACTGGGGCTTGAAATCATCTCCCAGATGCGCAAGCGCTGCGACGAAGAAGCGGAAAAAACCGGTCTCAATTTTTCACTCATCGCCACCCCCGCTGAAAGCCTCAGCGGACGCTTCGTCACGCTCGACAAGGCCAAGTACGGCAGCATCCCCGGCATCACCGACAGGGATTATTATACCAATTCCTTTCATGTGCCGGTGTATTGCCCCATCAAGGCCTTTAAAAAGATACAGATTGAGGCTCCCTATCATGCCCTGACCAATGCAGGCCACATTACCTATGTGGAGCTGGACGGCGACACCTGCAAAAATCTTGAGGCATTTGAACGTATTATCCGCTTTATGCACGACAGCGGCGTTGGCTACGGCTCCATCAACCATCCTCTCGACCGCGACCCTGTCTGCGGTTACGTGGGCGTGATCAACGGAGTCTGCCCCCGTTGCGGGCGCAAGGAAGGCGAGGCCGTAAGCGCCGAACTGCTTGAACAATTGCGCAAAAAATACCCGCACACCCCCAAGTGGGACTAGCGGTAACATACATTTTTTTCACCATCTTTTGCTTAGAGCAAGGAGAGAGCACATGCTGATGAAGTCGAGTCTGTTTGCGGAAACCAAACCCGCACAGAAACTGGTTGGGCAGAATGTGGGTTTTGAACGCACCCGCCGCATCACTGGTTACCTTGTGGGAACGCTTGACCGTTTCAACAATGCCAAACGTGCTGAAGAGCACGACCGCGTCAAGCATGCCTGAATCATGCAAAACCGCGCTCATGCGGCTGTCGGGCATTGTGGAGGAATCCATAGTGGACGGACCGGGGCTGCGGTATGTACTATTTACGCAGGGTTGTCCGCACCACTGTAAGGGGTGTCACAATCCGCAGACGCACAGCTTTGAGGGCGGCTTTCTGCTGACGGCAGAGGCCGCCCTTGCCCAGATGGCGGAAAATCCGCTGCTGTCTGGTATAACGCTGTCGGGGGGCGAACCCTTTGCCCAGGCCGAGGCGCTTTGCGCCGTGGCAGCGGGCGCGAGAGCCATGGGAAAAAGCGTGGTGACCTACACCGGCTATGTTTTTGAGGACTTGCTGGCGCGCAACGACCCCTGGACAGACCGGCTGCTGGATCTGACGGATATTCTTGTGGACGGCCCTTACATGGAAGACCTGCGCGATCTTGAGCTGCAGTTCAGGGGCAGCTCTAACCAGCGGCTGCTTGACCGAGCCGACAGAGATCGGATAGCCGCAGGGCTGCGCCGTAGCTGAATGGCTTCCGCAAAAGGCATCAGTGCTGGGCAACCCCAGCGCAGAAACATCCGCGTGATATTTTTTGCACGGCGCAGGCAGGGGCAGTCTTAATAAGCTGCCTTCATAAACCAGTGTTCCCCGCATCTGCGGGGCTTTTTTTTGCCCGTGCGTGGGGCCGCAGGGTTGGGCGTAGACAGTGCAGATCTGGGCCTGAGCGGTCTCGGTGCGGCGTTGCGCAGGCTTTGCACTTCACGCTGCAGTTTTTCGACGGTATCCCGGGCCTCGTTAAGGTCGCGTCTGAGTGCGCCCACCCCACGTATCCAGGCGGTCTTCGCGCACGCGTATAACATCGCATGCAGTGGTATACCAGTGGGGCCTCGTCTGCCTTTTGGGATACTGCGGCTGAGAGTTTGCGGCAGGGGAAGCAGGTTCCTGTAACGCGGCACAAGCCCGCAGGCGGAAAAGACTAGTGAAAGGATAACCGCAGCGCTCGAAAAAGGCGGCGTGGGCTGTAGGGTGAGCAGACCTGCAATGGGAGCAATAAGCAGAAAAATTACAGGGCCCCCCACTTGTTCCCCCCTATGGGCAGAGGTGGCAGGAATGCGGCAGGGGATCAGGCCGCAGCAGTCGCGCCGCACAATCTGCGCATGACCACAAAATTTGCAGCCGCGCGGCGCTGGGCGCGGATGCGCGCCCTGTTTACCTGAGCCACATTGTCGGCGAGCAGGCTTACCACATCTGCGTCGAGGTAGTTAAGCTCGGCCATGGACTCAATGATCTCCATGGCTTTGGACAGGGGCATGCCCTGACGGTAAGGGCGGTCTTCCGTCAACGCGGTAAAAACATCCGCCACGGCGATAATGCGCATCGGCAGGGAGAGGCAGCTCCCCTTGATTTGTTCGGGGTAGCCTGTGCCGTCAATGCGTTCGTGATGCCTCCCCCCCCATTCCCGCACGCAGGTAAAGCCAGGTATGGAACCCAAAAGTTCCAGGCTGTTTTGGGCGTGCTGCTGTATTTGCAGTATTTCTGTAGGGGTAAGGGACGTGGGTTTTTCCAAAATTTCCAGGGGAATGGCCAGCTTGCCTATGTCGTGCAGCAGCCCGGCGATAAACATGGTTGTAAGGTCGCCGCTATCGGCCATGCGGCTGAGTTTGAGCAGCATGCGGGCCGTGTGCGCCACGCCCATGGAATGCGTGGCCGTAAAGGGGCTTTTGGAGTCGATGGTTTGCGAAAAAAGACCGCACAAATCCACAAGCTGCACCGGGCCAAGAACAACCATGCCAAAGGTTGAGGCCAGGTGCTGTTCCATTTTTTGGGGGCTGGTCACAAGGCTGTTCAAAGCGGCATCGTCAGCAACAAATTCCAGCGCCGCGAGGTTTTCAGGGGCGTATTCACTGGTTTTGGCCTGCAACATGCGGCAGATGCCGTGCAGGTCTGCAAACTGCTTGCCGCGCAGGGCAATATCAATCCTGTCAGCCATGTGTATGCAGTTGGCAGGCAGGGCGTTTTGGTCCTCAGGGGCGTAACTGTCCCATTCCGTATGGTGGTGCAGCACCATGTCGCAAACCGGGCGCGGCAGCCCGGCTGTTTTGCAAAAGGCCCAGCCAGCCCGGCAGTGCAGTGCCTTGTTGTGTTCAAAAACAAGGTCTTTGGTCTCGCTTTTAAGCGGTATGGCCCCGATGTCGTGCAGCATGCTGGCCATAAGCATGTACCTGCGGGAGGAGGCGGAAAGCCGCAGCCGCTCGGCAATAATCTGACTTAAAAAGGCAACGCGCAAATGATGACCCGCAAGGACTGGCGTAACCATGTCGAGTGCGCGCGAAAAACCCATCAGCAAATCAAAAAGACGAATGGACCGCATGAAACGTATTCTCCCATCGAAAGATGGCTATTCAAGTCAAAAACGGTAGGTCAATAGCGACATGGCGGCAATAGCCGTATGAGGCAGTTGGCTGCAGTACGCAAAAAAATATGGCCCGTCAGGCCGCGCTGCGGCCGTGCATTTTTCAACTGCAGGCCTGCAGCTGCCAGCGACTCGCCGTGTCCCAAAAAAGCAGTGCCGCACCTGTACTGGGGAGCGGCACTGTCTTGTAAATGAGTTATTGCTTGCTATTGGGTATGTCAACAGCCGGGCTAGTTTTTAAAGGGCGAAATCATGCGCAGGGTTTTGATCACGTCGGGGAAGTTTTCGATGACAAAGTCCACTTCTTCCTGCGTTGAGTAGCGCGAGAGCGAAAGGCGTATGGAGCCGTGCGCGTAGGTAAACGGCACTCCCATGGCGCGGAGCACATGCGAGGGCTCAAGGCTGCCCGACGTGCACGCCGAGCCGGAGCTTGCACACACGCCCAGCCTGTCGAGCATCAGCAGGATGGCCTCGCCTTCCACGTTTTTAAAGGCGATATTGGTGGTGTTGGGCAGGCGGTTTTCCACATCGCCGTTGACCATGCAGTCGGGGATGCGTTCCACAAGGCCCTTTTCAAGCCTGTCGCGCAGCAGGGCAACGTTGACGCGTTCTTCCTGCATATGGGTAGCGGCCAGCTTGGCAGCTGCCCCCAGGCCGACAATATAGGGCACGTTTTCCGTACCGGCGCGGCGGCCTTTTTCCTGATGCCCGCCCCGCAAAAACGGACGAAAGCGAACGCCCTTGCGTACGTAGAGCACGCCAATGCCCTTGGGCGCATGCAGCTTGTGCCCGGAGAGCGAAAGCATGTCAGCGGGCAGATGCCCCAGATCAATGGGGGTTTTGCCCACAGCCTGCACGGCGTCGGTGTGGAACAGAATGCCCTTGTCCTTGGCCATTTCCGCCATTTTCTGGATGGGGTATATGTTGCCCACTTCGTTGTTGGCAAACATGATGGAGGCCAGCGCCGTGTCAGAGGTGAGGGCTGCCTCGTATTCATCCAGATCAAGGCGGCCCTTGTTGTCTACGCCAAGGTAGGTGACGCGGTAGCCCTGTCGTTCCCAGTGCTGCATGACGCTGAGCACTGCAGGGTGCTCAACCCTTGTTGTGATGAGGTGGCGCTTTTCGGGCTGGGTCTGGGTGGCCGACCAGATGGCGGCGTTGTCGCTTTCAGACCCGCACGAGGTAAAGATTATTTCGTCCGGGCTTGCACCCAGCAGGGCGGCCATGTTTTCACGGGCGGTTTCAACCGCGTCCGCCACCTGCCCGCCAAAGGTGTGCATACTCGAAGGGTTGCCATAAAATTCGCCCAGGTAGGGCAGGATGGCTTCGCGAACTTCAGGCGCAACCGCTGTGGTGGCATTGTTGTCAAAATAGATGGTCTTCATGGCGGTTAGGCCTCCTCAACCACGATGTCGGCTTCTACATGCTCGCGCAGCATGCGCTGCACCAGATCGCGGATGGTCACCTCGCTGGAGCGGCACTGGGCGCAACGCCCGCGCAGGGAAACCACAACGCGCATACCGTCCACATCCACAAGTTCAATGTCGCCGCCGTCGGCTGCAAGTTGCGGGCGAATTTCCTCTTCAATGGTCTTCAGCACCATTTGCATGCGCTGCACATTGGTAAGGCGCGCTCTGGGCTTGAGCTCGACCAGCGGCTTTTGCTTGAGCTGAACGGCCAGTATCTCGGCGATTTCATCAAGGCATTCGCCGCATGCGCCGCCAGCCTTGGTGTAGTTGGTGATTTCTTCAACTGTTTTAAGGCCGTTTTCGGTAATGGCGCGTATGATCTGGGCATCGGTGATGCCAAAGCACTTGCACACAAGCTTGCCGTCTTCGTGGGCGTGGGGAACCGGAGGCTCTCCCTTCCACTGACGGATTGCGGCTTCAAGGGCCTCCTGCCCCATGACGGAGCAGTGCATTTTTTGTTTGGGCAGGCCGCCAAGGGCGTTGGTAATGTCCTTGTTGGTGATTTTAAGGGCGTCCTCGACCGACATGCCCTTGACCATGTCTGTGAGCACAGAGCTTGAGGCAATGGCGCTGGCGCAGCCAAAGGTTTCAAAGCTCGCGCCTTCGATGATATGCTGGTCGTTGATTTTGAGGTAGAGCTTAAGGGCGTCACCGCAGGTCAGGCTGCCTACCTCGCCTATGGCGTTGGCGCCATCCAGAGGACCCACATTGTGCGGATGCAGAAAGTGGTCGTGAACGGCTTTAGTGTAATTCCACATGATTGCCTCCCGTTACGGAGCATTTCTCTGTGTCGATTATTTCCTGCAGGGTGCGCTTTTGCAGGAAGGAGCGGATGTGACCATCCAGTTCTGTCCAGAAGCCCCGTGTGGAGCAGTGGCCCTCGCGTTGGCAGTGACGACTCTTGCTCAGACAGCGCACAGGGGAAATTTCGCCTTCAAGGTGCTGAAAGACTTCTTCTATGTTAATGTCAGCCGGGGGTTTGGCAAGAGAGTATCCCCCGCCTGAGCCGCGTACGGCCCTGAGAATGCCCATGGGGCGCAGAGCCCGTACTATTTGCTCCAGATAGCCCGAAGATATGTTTTCCTCGCGGGCCACTTGCCCCAGTTGCAAAAGCGTGCCCTGCGGCTGTGCCGCCAGGCGCAGCAAAAAGCGCAATCCATAACGGGTTCTGGTAGAAAATCGCATTGGCATCCTCGTTTCCCTGTAGTGTGCAGCGGTGCTTACATGCCCTGCCGGTTACGGCCGATAGCGGTAAGGCTAAAGGGTGTTTCCTGATAAACATAGTAGTTGAGCCAGTTGCAATAAAACAGATGCGCGTGCGCCCTCCAGCTGACATGGGGCGGGCGGCTGGGATCGTTGTCGGGATAATAGTGGCTGGGCGGCTGCGGGTTCATGCCCCGCTCGAGGTCGCGTCTAAACTCCGCATCCAGGGTATCCCTGTCGTATTCAAGGTGGCCGGTCATAAAGACCTGCGAGTGGTCGAGACTTTCGGCAAGGGCAAGACCCGCTTCAGGCGACTGGGCCAGAACGCGCAGGGCTGGCTGATTGCTGACGTCCTGGACGCGAACCTCCGTATGCCGCGAATGTGGGGCCGTAAACGTGTCGTCAAATCCCCGGAACAGGCGGCAGCCCGGCTGAAGAATGTTGTGGTCAAAAATGCCCGATAGCTTTGAAGGCAGCGTGTACTTGGGTATGCCGTAAAAATGGTACAGGGCCGCCTGCGCCGCCCAGCAAATGTACAGGGTGGAATATACGCGGCTTTGCGCAAAGGTCATTATCTCCAGCAGTTCCTGCCAGTAATCCACATCTTCAAAAGGCAGATGCTCCACAGGCGCTCCTGTCACGATCATGCCGTCAAAGCTGCCGTGGCGGATCTCGCCAAATGTTTTGTAAAAACGTTCCAGATGCTGTGTCGGCGTGTTTTTGGATTCGTGCGCCTCGGTGCGCAGCAGCGTGATGTTGACCTGCAGGGGCGAGTTGCTCAAAAGCCGCAACATTTGGGTCTCTGTGGCGATTTTTGTGGGCATGAGGTTGACTATGGCAATCTCCAGCGGGCGTATGTCCTGCTGGACGGCGCGGTCTTCCGTCATCACAAAGATGTTTTCGCTCTCAAGCGCTGCACAGGCGGGAAGATCCGCAGGAATCTTGATAGGCATGTCTATGATCCTTCTCAGCAAAGCGGTCTGTCTAGGCGGCCCTTGTGCTCCGCCGCGTTACGAGTCCCGTCTGTGGGGTTGAGTTTGTCGGCAATTACGGACAATTGAGGCTCGCCCTGAAANCATAGCACTACACTATGTTTTGTCAAGGCGAGCCTCAATAAATTATTTACATGTTCCCTACAGGTACATGCAAAAGTATACTTATTTTTTTACAATTGTACAATATGCGTCTCCGGCGTCAAGGTGCTGCCGGCAGCTTGANGCGCCCGGTGCACCAGGCGCTCGAGACCTCCGCAGCAAGGTACGCNCATACGCAGGACGGTAATGCCCGCAATGCCGCCGTGCTGGATGATGGCCGTGAGCTTTTCCGCCAGAATTTCGTTATCCTCAAGCTTGGGACAGGCAATAATGGGGACGCGCCCGCGCATCCAGTCGGCATGTAGGTTGGGCAGAGCAAAGCCCGCGCAGTGCGCGGCCAGCAATATGTTGGCACCCTTCAAAAAAGGTGCGCTGGGCGGCAGCAGACGCAGCTGGATGGGCCATGTGGGCACCTGCGCCTGCAGGTCGCCAGCTGCTCCCGCAGGGGCCGGGCCGCCGGTAAGCGGCGTGAGCGTGCGCGCCATGCTGCCAGGGCAGCCGCCGTGGGGCCGATGCTGGGGCAATTGCGCTCCCTCGCGTTTTGCCTTGGCGGCAAGCGCGGCTTCTTCGTCAAACTCCGGCGCGTCCCTTTCCACAAGGCGCAACGCCCCCTCTGGGCAGTTCAGGCATGCGCCGAGGCCATCGCAGTAAATATCGCTTATCAGTTTGGCCTTGCCGTCAATGATGGCAAGAGCGCCCTCGGCGCAGTCGAGTACGCACTGCCCGCAACCGTTGCACTTTTCTTCATCGATCTCAATGACGGGACGCTTCATGCTATGCCTCCCGTGCAAGGCGCGGCAGCGCCTCTGGTGCGTCGATAACATGGTCGGCCTGGGCTGCGCGCAGTTCTTCCGCACCGCGAAAACCCCAGGCTACGCCTATTGAGGTCATACCCGCATTGCGGGCGGTAAATATATCCACGTTGCTGTCGCCCACATAAAAGCTGTTGGCAGGCAAAACCGACATCTGACGCAACATATCAAGGGGCGCATCCGCCTCGGGTTTGAGGGGCACGCCATCGCGGCCTCCGCGCACGAGCGCAAAAGGCACCTCGGGAAAATAGCGGCCGATCAGCGCGACAGTGAGGTCGTCAGGTTTGTTTGAAAGCACCGCCAGCGCATGGCCTTGCTCGGCCAGAGCCAGCAGGGCCTCGGTAATGCCGTCGTAGGGCCGGGTGCGCACGCACATGTTGTTGCCGTACTGGGCACGTGCCTCCGCTACCAGGGCGCAGAGCTCGTCTGTGGAAAGTCTCGTGCTCTCGCCCTGAGGCAGGGCGTCGCTGACGAGTTTGTGAAAGCCGCGCCCCACATAATACCTGTACTTTGGCAGGGGATGCACGGGGTAGCCGTGGCTGGCGAGAACGTCGTTGCAGGCCTGGCCGATGTCTTCCAGGCTGTCAATCAGCGTTCCGTCCAGATCAAAAAGAAAAGCTTTCATTCTTGCTCCTGTAGGCCCTGCAAGTGGGCCTTCGTAATTTAGCAGAAAAGTGGATTAAATCACAAGTGCACAATGGGTATTAATGCGACAAAAATAGCCATGTGCTGTTTTTTCATAATGTTAAAGAAAAACCTGTCCATTGGCGGCAACCCTTGTCAGCTGCCGGCTCTAGTATTTGCCCTGCTGGACAGAAATTTATTGCATTGATAAGACATTATCACGGGCCAAAGAATCTGTATGTGACGCCCGTCACGGAGGATATATGGCAAGACATATTTTGAGTATCAAAAGCCTTGGCGAAAAGGCTTCCTGGCTGTTGGTGCAGCAGGCTTTGGGCATGCCGGAACCGAAGTCGCAATCTGATTTTATGGCTCAGCGCGTAGCGTTGCTGATGTTTTCGCAACACTCGTTGCCCGAGCGGCTTTGCGTGTCGGCGGCTGTGCGGCAGATGGGCGGCGCCGTTGTTTATGAAGGCAACCGTGGCAGCTGGCGTACCGAAATGAGCGATTATCAGGAACAGCTTCTGCCGGTTTTCAGCTATTATATCGACTGCCTGTATATGTACGGCATGCCCGTGGGCGGGTGGGACATGGAGGCCTCGTGTCTGCGCTTCCCCTTGATCAACGCTGGCAGCCCTGACGCGCACCCCGCGCACGCCCTTGCAGACATTGCTTGTATGCTGCGCAATTCGCGCTATCTCAATGGCGTTAGCTGCGGCTGGATGGGCTGCGTCAACGGCACGCTGCATTCGCTCATCGAAGCCACGGCTTGGTTTCCGTTTGCGTTGCGGGTGGCGCTGCCCTCGCGCAGCGACGCAGGGCCGCTCAAAGAAACCGTCGCCCGCCTGGGCACGCCTGTTACCTTTGTGGATAGCCCCGAAGAAGCCGTACGCGGAGCCAATTATGTTTTTGCGGGCTGCCGCAGCGGCCTGACGGATGAGGAGCGTGCGCATTGGCGCGTTGGGCCTGAGCTGCTGTCCAAGGCGGCGACCGACGTGCATCTGATGCTGAGCGCCTCGCCCGTGGCGGCCATTGGGGTTGACGACGCCATCTTGGCAAGCAAGGCCTCGCTGCTCGTGCAGCAGGCAGAATACCGGCTGCGTGTGCACAAGCGTATGCTGCATTGGGTTTTTCTTGATAATGAAACAGGGATCTAGTTTATGGGTTTGACAAACAGGCAGGGCAGTCTGAACGAACTGTCTATGTTTACGCCATGCGCTCTGCAGGGCGACAGGGCAATGGCGGACGCTGCCGGCGGCATGGCCGCCGGGGCTTCGGGCAATGCGCCTGGCGTGCTTACAGCTAAAGAACTTATTGAATTTATTCAGGTATTTTCTTCAACATTGCTTGGGGCAGGCGGGCAGACCACACGGGTGGACCGCACCGCCTGCCGCATTGCGCGCGCATATGGTTTTGAAGTTGAGCTGGCCATTTTTCCCAAGCATCTGATGCTTTCGGTCATCAAACCTGCCGAGGGGGGCATTCCGGCTGAGCGCCGTACTGCGGTAAGCTCCATTGTGTCGGGCGCGCCCAATTTTCAGCGGGTAGCCGCTCTCAATGCCCTGAGCTGGAGCATCGCTGACGAAAACCTCAGCCTTGGCGAGGCGCGCCAGCGCTTCAGCGCCATTTGCGCGGTGCCTACCATCAACCCCGTCTTGCTGCGCTTTCTTGTATCGTGCGCCAATGCGGCCTTTTGCGGCCTGTTTAACGGCGATTTGACAGCCATGGGTCTGGTGTTTTGCGCGACACTACTGGGCTTTTATCTGCGGCAAAAGCTGCTGCATTGGGGCCTGGATGTAAAGGTTACCTTTTTTTTGTGCGCGTTTGCAGCATCGCTGCTGGCGTCTGTGGGCGTAGTGCTGCAGCTGGGCGGCACACCGCAGACCGCCATTGCCGCCAGCGTGCTTTTTCTTATCCCCGGCATCCCCCTTATCAACGCCATGCTCGACATCCTTGACGGGCATGTGCTTATGGGCGTCTCGCGGCTTATTCAGGCCAGCACGCTCATCATCTGCATTGCTTTGGGGCTGGCCACAACCATGCTGCTGATGGGGGTGGATTCACTATGATGCTGGTGGATTGTCTTGCTGACGGGCTGCTTGCGGCGATTGCCGCCGTGGGCTTTGCGGCCATTTCGCGGCCGACCAAGCGTATTGCCGTTATGGCCGGGCTGCTTGCGGCGACAGGGCATATGAGCCGTTTTTTGCTGCTGCAGGCGCATGTGGGCATCGCCAGTGCCTCACTCTGCGCCGGGCTGATCATTTCCTTTTGCAGCATGCCCATCGCGCGCCGGTGTCACACCCCGGCCGAGATGTTTGTTTTCCCCGCATTGCTGCCCATGATACCCGGCATGTTTGCCTATAAGGCTATTCTGGCTACCCTGAAGTTTCTCAATACAGCGGGGACCACCCAGGGGGAGACTGTGCTGGTGAGCGTTGTCTACAACGGGCTGACGGCCTTTTTTATCATGTGCGCTCTGGCCATCGGGGCCATACTGCCCCTGCTGCTTTTTCATAGGGAGGCTCCGTTGGGTCGTACCCTGCACAAGTTGAGCAAGAACGGCAAAACTGTTTAAAGACGGGCCGGGCTGCGGGTCGAAGTAAGGCACGCGGCCTTTGGGGCAAAGACGCCCGCCGCCTGTCGTGCGCGCAAATACAATGCAGAAGGGCCCGGACGAGCATGCTCGTCCGGGCCCTTCTGCATTGTCAGCCGGTTATGGCGGCAAAGGCCCGCCACCACGCGACGCATACCACAAAAAACGTTGCCGCGGCCGCACTCCACTGGCCCAGACCAGTATGGTGGTTGCGCACCCGCCAGGCCTCAAACGCGCCCAACGCCAGCCCGCAGGCCAGACCGGCCAGATGGGCGGCATAATCGGTATTTTCGCCTTCAGTGCCAAGCATGGCCAGCAGGGCGGCTGCCGCAGCCACCGGCAGCATGGCTTTGCGCCTGCCGCTTTGCTGGTTTGCCATAAAACCCGCAATAGCGCCAATGCTGGCAAACAGCGCAGTAGAAAAACCCATGCTCAGCACCGGATGCGGACGCAGCAGCACAGTCAGGGCGTTGCCCAGCGCCCCGCCAAGCAGCGTAAGCCATATGGCCCTACCGACGCCTGTAAGGCGTGCCAGAAGCGTAAGAAATATGGAGCCAAAGGCCACATTGCCGCACAGGTGGGTAAGGCTGGCGTGCAGGCCAAGAGCGGTGACGGTTCTGTACCATTCGTTAAAAACGCGAACCCGCACGATGTCGAGCCCGCCCGCGCCGCTCCACAGCTCGGGCAGCGGCAGCGGCTGTGGGGCATGCCACCAGCCCATGCGCCAGCCGTGCCAAAGTATGACAGGCAGCAGGGCCAGAGCCGCCAAAAAAGCGTGTGGAAAAACCCTGAGCGGCGGCGGCTCTGGGGCGGACATTGTTGTTTCTCGGTAAAAGGCCCCAAGCTCTGTCAGGGCGATATTTTCGTACAGCGCGGGTACATAAATGTATTCCCGCCCGCCCATCTGGGCTGTCTGGTGCGGTATGCCGCAGGCATTGAGCACAAGCAGCCATTCGCGAAAGCTCGTATAGCGGGTGTAGCCCTGCGACCCGGCCACAGGACGCCAGTCAAGGGGCAGGCTGTTGGGCCTGCGCCGGATGCGCCAGTAGCGTGAAAAAGCAAAAACCTTGGGTGTTGGTGTGCGCATAAGCAAAAAAGCCCCGGCAGAAACCTGTCGGGGCTAAGAACTGCAAAAAAAAGGCAATTAAGCCTGTTTGCGCACCGTGGGCTTAACCACAACGCCAGAACGCAGGCAACGGGTGCAGACGGAAAGGGTCCGCACGCTGCCGTCGGGGAACTGGTGACGCACGCGCTGCAGATTGGGATTAAAGCGGCGCTTGGTCTTGATGTTGGAGTGGCTCACAAGATTGCCGACCTGGGGCTTTTTGCCGCAAAAGATGCATTCCTTGCTCATACATTCCTCCGTATATGCAAAAAAATAGTTCATTTCAAATGCGGCATAAAACAAAGCCCGCGCCGAAAAGATGACAGCGTTGCATGTGGGCGTAACCGCGCGAAAAGGTCATATAGCTCATGCAGTGTGGAAAGGCAAGACTTTTTCTCAAAATAAGGCGACCCCGTCCAGCCGTCATGCCGCGGAACATGGCTGGGGTGCATCTTATGCTTCTGCCCGCGTGTTAGTTGTGCAACCGACTCCCAAAAACTGCCTAAAAATGCTCGCTGTGGGTGCGCGCCCAATCTGCCTCGTCGAGCTGGCGGGGTCGCTTGATTTCGTCCTTATGTCCAATGGCCAGCAGACAGAGTACACCGTAATTGGCGGGGATGCCCAGTGTTTTGCGGACTTCGTCCTCGGCGGACTTGCCGCTGTTGGTGCGCAGGCGCATCTGCACCCATGTTGACCCAAGCCCCAGTTTTTCGGCCTCAAGCTGCACAAGAATGGCCGCAATGGAGGCGTTTTCAACCCACACGTCAGCCTTGCCGGTATTGGCCGTTACCGCCACAACCAGCGAGGCCGTATTAAGGGGCATGGTGCCTGAGTCGCGGCAGGCGGCAAGGGCTTTAATAACCGTTCTGTCGCGCACGGCCACCAGCTCAACTGGCCGCGTATCCTTGGAGGAGGGTGCGAGCAGCCCAGCGGCGAGGAGTTTTTCAATGTGTTGCTCACTCACCGCCTGCGGGGTGAACTTGCGTATGCTGCGACGGTTGCTCAACAGTTCGATCATGGTATGCCCTGCGTGATGAGGCTGAAAAGCAGACAGGGGGCCGTAGCCCCCTGTCACTCACACTCTGGCAGAAATTGCCTGTTTAGCCTGGTCGCCTGATCCCATGGACGATGCCTTGGATGTGGCCAGGATGTAAATTTCGTGCGGGTCAAGAATCAGGATGACCGAGCCGTCGCCCATGATGGTCGCGCCCGAAATGCCCTTGAGGTCGCCAAGGTATGCGCCAAGGGGCTTGATAACGATTTCCTGGCGTTCAAGCAGGCGGTCGACCACGAGGCCCAGACGGCGTTCGTTGTCGTGGATGACTACCACAGAGAGAACGTCGGGCAGGGGGTCGGTGCGGGGCAGGCCCAGCATTTCTGAAAGCTCGACAACGCCAAGCACTTCGCCGCGCAGGGTAACGGCCTTGCGGCCCTTGACGTCTGTGAGGCGCTCGGCTTCGATCTTGGTGGTTTCAGAGACAGCATCAAGGGGGATAGCATACATCTGGCCGGAAACATTGACCATAAGCGCGTCAATGATGGCCAGCGTAAGCGGCAGGCTGAGGGTGAAGCGTGTGCCCTTGCCCACCTCGGAATATGTGCTGACGCTGCCCTTGAGGTTTTTGATGTTGGTGCGCACCACATCCATGCCCACGCCGCGACCGGAGATGTCGGTGATTTTTTCCGCCGACGAAAAACCAGGGGCAAAGATCAGCTCCAGCGATTCGCGATCGTCGAGCTGGGCGGCTTCCTCAGAGGTGATGAGGCCCTTGCGCACGGCTATTTCACGCATCTTTACCGGGTCTATGCCCTTGCCGTCGTCTTCAATCTCAATGGCCACAGAGTTGCCCTTGTGGAAGGCGCGCAGCGTAACCTTGCCCTTGGCGGGTTTGCCAGCGGCCAGGCGTACGTCTTCCGGCTCAATGCCGTGGTCGACCGAGTTGCGGATGAGGTGGACAAGGGGGTCGCCGATAACTTCCACCACACTCTTGTCCAGTTCTGTTTCCTCACCTTCCATGATCAGGTCGACTTCCTTGCCGCTTTTGCGCGAAAGGTCGCGCACCAGGCGGGGGAAGCGCGAAAACACAGAGGAAACCGGCACCATGCGCACCTTCATGATGGTGTCCTGCAAATCGTCCGAAATGCGGGCCATGGCATAGGTGGTTTCAGAAAGGCTTTGGGCTACCTGTGAAATATCCACATCGTGCCCGCTGTCTTCAAGCGAGCGGGCGATAAGGGTATACCGGTTGCGGTTAATGATGAGCTCGCCGATGAGGTTCATCAGATGGTCAAGGCGCTCATGGTCAACGCGTATGGTGGATGAACCCTTGTGGTTTTCCTGAGTCGGGGCCGCCGCCTGCGCAGCTGGCTTGGCCGGTGCGGCAGGTTTTGCGGGCGCAGCTGGCTTGGCGGGCGCTGTCCTTGCAGCCGCTGGCTTTGCAGCCGCCGGGGCCGGAGCGGCGTGTTCCGCCGGTTTGGCCGCAGGCGCGTGCGCAGCAGGCTCATGCTTGTTTGCTTGCTCATCCTGCTCGTGCGGGGCTGGCTCATCGGCAGGCTTGGCCGCGCTGGCAGGCGCTGCGGGCTGCGCGTCAGCCTGGGCCGCAGGAGCCGGGGCAGGCTTTGCCTCCGTTGCGGGGGCAGGCGACGGTGCAAGCCCGTCCAGTTTTTGCTGTATCATGTCCTTGATGATGGCAACTTCCTGCTCAAGCAGGTCCACCATCAGGCCAAAATCAATACCGCTGATGCGCCCCTGATCCACAATGCCCGCAGTGCGCTCGGCATAGACCTTGATTTCTTCAAAGTCCATGAAGCCGCAGGCGTTTTTGACCGCCACAAGGCAGCGGAAGAGTGCATCGATGGAATCTTTGTGGCTGCCGTCTTTTTTGAGTGTTTCAAGGGCGGCATGAATTATTTCAAGCTGCTGGCGCACTGTGGCGCGGAAGGCGTCGATGTCGTCATTTTCAGCACCGACGGCAATGATGGTCGGCATGACCACCTCAACCGGGGCGTGTTCCTTCTGGCTGGCGGGGGCTGCCGGTTCATCTGCGTGCTCTGCTTCAGTTTCATGCTGCCCGCCCGCGGCGCCGTTCTGGCTGGCCTGCGCGTCGAGCAGCTCTTGCGGCAGCGAAATGGGGCCGCCGGTCTGGGCCAGCTGAAGCTGCTTGACCACGGGCTCGATATTGAAGGGGGTGGCGGTGCCCGCTTCAATGTTGATGCGCTGCACCTGAGCCTCAAGCACGTCGACAACAAGCAGCAGCAGGTCGATGAGCTCGTGGGTCGGCGTAATTTTGCCTTGACGAACATTGTTGAGCAGGGTTTCCGCCTCGTGGGTAAGGGCATTTAGCTCTGCGTAGCCGATAATGCCGCTGTTGCCCTTCATGTTGTGGAAAAAGCGGAAAATATCGTTGACCAGTTCGTCCCGGCCAACGGGGTTTTCTTCCAGATCGAGCAGGCCGTTGGTCAGGCTTTCGATGGTGTCGTTGGACTCGTCGATAAAATCTTTGAGATGCCCCTCGCCAAACGCGGTGAGGGCATACGAAGGTATGTCGGGCAGGGTGAGCACCCATTCCTTGCCCGTCATGGTCGGAGCGTCGGAATTTTGCCTGCCGTTGCCCGTGGGGGCCGCCTCGCTGTCTGGCTCGTCAGCGGCTGAAGCGTTGTCTTCTGCCGGAAGTGAGGGGGCTGTTTCTTTGGCGGCCTGAGCGTCGTCTGCAACTGCTTCAGCGGAAACGGCATTAGCGGGGGCCGCTTCGGCAGCGGGCTCGGCAGCCACCTGGGGCGAAGTTTCGCCAGCCATGATGGCTTCGATCTGCGCCATGATATGGTCGATTTCCACATCGCCTTCGGCGTTGGTGGATTCAAGATTATCTATCATCTGACGCAGGGCGTCTGTGGAAGCCAGGATGACATCCATGATTTCCGAGGTCACCACCATGGTGCCCTTGCGCAGTTCGTCCAGAATGTTCTCGGACTTGTGCGCAAGCTGGTTGATGCGGTTCAACCCCAGAAAACCCGACGCGCCCTTGAGAGAGTGCATGGGGCGGAAAATGTCATTCAGCAGTGCCAGATTGTCCGGAGCCTTCTCAAGTTCAAGCAGATTGGGCTCGATGGTTTCGAGATGTTCTTTGGCTTCCGCGATAAAGTCGGCGAAAAGTTCCGGATCGAAAAATTCCTGGCTCATAACCTATACCTTTATATGGCTGAAAGCACACTATTGTCCGAAGTGGACATATACTGTCTTTCTTATCGGCTAGCCCAGAAGCATCTTTATATTACGAACCATTTTTTCAGGTTGAGCCGGTTTAACCATGTACAGGTTTGCGCCCAGGCTCATGCCCGTCTGAATGTCCTTTTCCTGACCTTCTGTGGAAAGCACGATAATGGGAATATCCTTATAGGCATCCTGGGCGCGTATTGTGCGGATAAACGTAAAGCCGTCCATGCGCGGCATGTTTACGTCCGAAACAATGAGGTCTACAGGCTCAAGGCTGTAGAGCTTCTCAATGGCGTCCAGGCCGTCCTCGGCAGTACTGACCTTGAAGCCTTCGCCTTTCAGAACAAAGGCCACCAGGTTACGGATAGTTTTGGAGTCGTCTACGACCATAATATGTTTTTTCATGTGTGTGATCCTGTCCGTCTGATGTTGGCTGCCGTACAAAATTCACCGAACTCTAGAGATTATTCAGATTGTTGGCAAGTCGATCATGCAAACGCGCCAACCACTTTGGCGGTTTATATTTCAATGAGCTTGTCGACAATCATTTCCGGGTCGATAATGCCGTGGAGTCGTTCATTGATATTGGCCAGGCCGCACAGAAAATCTGCACCTTCGCCCAGTTGCGCTTCAATATTCCAGCTTATACTGTCTTTTGAAACCATATACATGGTATGAACTTTGTCAATTATTAAGCCAAGTTGCATATCATCTGTTCCACAAACAATGATAAAACTTTTTTGCGTGTAGCGCATGGTCTGATCGGTTGTCAGCAAGGCGTCGAGATGCAGCAGCGGGGTTACCTTGCCCCGCAGGTTGACTACGCCTGCAATAAACGGGGGCGCCATGGGCAGCCGGGTCAGCGGCATGTAGCGCAGCACCTCCACAATCACTGAAACAGGCAGTAAAAAAACCTGTTCGCGTACATAAAACGAAACCATCTGCACCTGTTCCTGCGCTGCAAGCCGTGTGCGCAACGAAGGCAAGGAGGCCTCCGCGCCTGCGCGCTTTGCAGCGCGTGGCTCGGCGTCGTGGTCTGGCGACAGGGCCGCTGGTCCGGCGAGCACCTGTTCCGGCTCGAGTACGGGCATATCCTGCAGCGTATCGCTGCCAAGATATTTTTGCACAAAAGCCTTCTCCGCCGCGCTCAGGGTTGCGTCGGCAGCCTGCGGCACGGCAAGGCACTGGTCGGCAAAGTATTCTTCGGGCGTTTTTACCATAGCGTTACCACTTCCTGAGCAAGTGAATCATAGCCACCCGCGCCCCTTGAGCGGGCGTCAATATCGTAAATGGTGCAACCCTGGGCGCTTGCCTCGCGAAAGTGCGTGTCAACGCCGATAACGGTAGTGAACATGGATTGCCCCATTTTGCGTCGCATCAGTTCCAAAACCCGTGTGCAAGCCTTGGCCCTCTTGTCGTACATGGTGGGCACCGCCCGGTAGCGGATGGCCCTGCCCAGAGCCTTGTTCAGCGTGTGCAGCGTATCGAACAACAGTTTGAGCCCGTGCAGCGCAAGAAAATCTGTCTGTATCGGTATTATCAGCAGGTCGCAGGCCACAAGGGCGTTGACCAGCAGTATGCCCACGTGCGGCGGACAATCCAGAACAATAAAATCATACCTGTCGCGTATCTGGCCGAGGCTGCGCAAAAGCACGCTGCCCTTGGCCTGCCGCTCGCGAAAATCAACCTCAAGCTCGGAAAGCCGAATGCTGCCAGGGGCCACATCCACTCCCGGCAGGGCGTCAGAATGGATAAGCCGGGGCCATATGTCGGGCCACGCTTCTTCCTGCGCAAGAAAAAGATCGTGCAGGCTGCAGTCGATGCCCTCTGGGTATATGCGCGCATGCAGTGTGGCGCATGCGTGCGGGTCCAGATCAAGAACAAGAACTTTTTTGCCCTGGCGCGCAAGGGCGCTGCTCAGGGTAATGGATGTGGTAGTTTTGCCTACGCCCCCTTTCTGATTGGCAATAGCCAGTATTTTAGCGCACATTTGTCATGCATCAGCTCAGTTTTCTGTAGACGATGGTTCCCTTGTGGTGCTCAAGCTGAAACGCGCGGCTGATGTTGTGCAGCGATTCGGAGTGTCCGATAAGCAAAGCGCCGTTAATTTCAAGGTTGTCGTAAAAGGCGTTGATGACCTTGCGCTTCATTTCATCGTCAAAGTAGATGATAACATTGCGGCAAAAGACGATCTGCGACTTTTCGACCCGGCGGAGCTGTTCCTTGTCGTTGAGGTTGATCTGGCCAAAAGAAATGAGCGCTTTCAGCTCCGGCTTGATCTTGTACTGGGCGTCCTCTTTGATAAAGTAGGCGTCCGCAATTTCTTTGGGCGTGGTTCGCAGGGCGTAATCGTTGTAGACGCCGCGGCGCGCCGCCGCCAGAACGGCTTCGGAAAGGTCGTTGGCGGTGATTTTGATGTCCCAGCTGGAAATTTCGCCCTTGAGCACCTCGCACAGAATGATAGCGAGGGTGTAGGGCTCCTCACCCGTAGAACAGCCTGCGGACCAAATGCGCAGCTTTTTGCGGCCTGCCTTGCGGCACTGGTCGAGGATGTCGGGCAGCACGCTTTTTTGAAACACCTCAAGCTGCGGCGGATTGCGGAAAAAGCTGGTTTCGTTGGTGGTGACAACCTCAAACAGCTTGTTGAGCTCGGTGCGACGACTGCCGTCAAACCGCAGAAAGTTGTAATAATCGCTGTAGCTTTTGAGGTTCAGTTCTTTAATGCGGTTGGAGAGCCTGTTTTCAACAAGGTACTTTCTGTTTTCGGCAATAAAAATGCCGCATTGCTGGTAGATAAAGTCGCGCAGCTGCAAAAATTCTTCGTCAGAAATCTGCAGGTCTTTGCGAAAGGGCGATGCGGCGCGGGCACTGTCGGTTGCCTGTGTGGGCGAGCGAAATGCGGCAGCGGGCGTAAGCGGTGGACGCAGTGCGCTTGTGGCAGGCGGGGTCTGCGCGGGGCGCGGAGCCGCCATGCCGCTCGCTGGCGGCGTGACGCCCGTACGGGGGGGCAGGGTGGAGCCCGGCGTGGAACCCAGCGGAGGTCTGGCGGTTTGACCAAATCCCGGTTGCCCCAGCGGCGGACGCATACCAGTGGCGGCACTGCCTAGGCCCGTGCCTGCAGGGGCAGTGGGCGAGCGAAAGGCAGAGCCAGCCGCCTGAGCACCCGCTGGTTGGGCCTGCGCACCCAGCGGGGGCATGGCCGACCTGAAAGGTGAAGCCGGCGTGGGCGTGGCCGGTTTGGCAGCGGGCATTGTCGGCGCGGCCCCTGGTACTGTTGAGCCGAACCGGGGACGTTGTTCTGCCGGGTTAGCAGCGGCACCGGCAGAGGTCTGCGCGTTGCCGCTATTCGGCGTAGCGCCGAGCGGGCTTTTGGGAAATAACGTAGGGGGTTGAGACATACCTACTCCTGTTCGGCCTGGATCGTTGCCAACGCTTCTTCCGCCGCATGCTGAATTTCCGAATCTTCGTGGTTCATCATGCCAAGTAGCACGCTGAAGGCCACATTGCCGCCAATTTTGCCCAGAGCCTCAACGATCTTGAGGGCAACCATGGGGCTTGCGCTTTCAAGCATCTGGGCAAGCAGGGGCACGGCATCGGCAACCCGGTGCATACCGAGCGCGTCGATGGCGCGAATGCACACCCATTCATTGTCATCGTTAAGCGCATTGAGAATGTATGGCAACACTGTTGGGGAACCGATTTGACCAAGCAGGTCGACCACTGCAAGGCGAACATCCTTGTCTTCATCGGTCAAGCGGGGCAGCAGCAGGGGCAAACTCTCTTCTGCGTTTTCGCCAAGGTTCAAAAATGCCTCCACGGCCACCTGCCGGATGCGGGGAGATTCGTCGTCAAGCGCTGCGGTAATTTCTGCCATGTTTTCGGTAATGCTGTAACGGCCAAGGGCATACACGGCCATCATGCGCTGCATTGGGTCGTCGCTCCGGGCGCGTTCCTTGAAAAGTTCGTTGAGCTTGGGGCTGTGCAGGTTGATGCAGGCTTCCAGCGCCATTTCCTTAACGTCCACGTACTTGTGGTCTATCTGGGCAAAGACGAGGTCTTCCACATCGGGACAGGTGGGATGATTGCCAAAAAACACCAGGGCGCTTTTGAGCACCTCGGCATCTTCAGAATCGTTCATGACGGTAACGAAGAAGGGGGCGTCGTTGCAGTCTCCAAGCAGAGCCAGCTCTGCAGCTGCCATGCGTTGCAGCTCGGGGCTGACGCGCCAGAAAAGATCCTTGAGGTCGCCCACGCAGCGGTGGTCGGTCATGAGGTGGCAAGCCTCCATGGCCAGGAGGTTGCGTGATTCTTCCTCGCTGACAAGGGCCGCGCGTATGGAATCGTTGTAACCAATGGCCGCAATGGCCTTGATTGCCGCCTCGTACAGTTCGTCCTGGCGTTCCTTGTCGAGCCCGGCGGCCATGTTGATGACGGCCTCGGTGCAATCATTTGAGCCGATGGCGCTCAGACCCTGCAGTGACGCCATGAGGACATCCTCATCATTATCGGTAAGGGCATCAAGCAGGTAGGTGCGCAACCGCTCCTGCGATTTTACCGCCAGCAGCGACAGGCCCTTGCCGCCGAGAATCTGCACAATAGCCTTGACAATCTTGTGGCGCAGGGCCTCGCGGACGTTTTCGAGCGAGCTGAAAAGCAGGGGGATGGACTTTACGTCCCCCATGTCGCCAAGCGCGTCCACAATGGCCGAGCTGACCAGAGACGAGGCTTGCGACAGCAGTTTAACAAGGGCGCTGACAGCGGAGTAATCCTTGATTTTTGCCAGGGCTTCCACCACGGCAAACTGCACCCATTCCTCGTCGTGCATGGCCTGGCACAGAGAGTTGACGGCCTCGGGAAAGGCAAGCGTACCGAGGCTGACCGCCGCCTGGTAGCGCACGTTTACCTCAGGGTCTTTGAGCAGGGCCCGGCACAGCAGCAGACATGCCTGATGCGTGCGGCAGTAGCCGAGAATGTCGGTTATAAAGATGCGCAGGTCGACATCGTCGTCCTGCATGTACGGCTGGATGCTCTCGATGCTGTCCGAGCCGATCTCGCGCAGAATGTCCATGGCCACGTTGCGCACAGGGGCTTCGTCGCTGCGCAGGAGAGGCAGCAGGGCAATGACTACCTGCTGGCCGCGAATTTTGCGCAGTGCGTATTCCGCCGCTTCCTGTACGCCCACGCTGGGGCTCTTGATGTGTTCGCAGAGCATGGGAACGGCATCTTGCATGCCCTGGTCGCCCGCGCTGAACGCCGCGTCGCGGATCGCGTCATTAGCGCCTGATTGCAAGGCTTCAAGAATTGCTTTGTGCTGGGGATTTTCCATGTTCATAGTCATGTCCTGCTGCGATAGGGTCAGCCTCTGACCGTTGTGATGATAGAGTTGGCAATATCGTCCACATCAAGTATGAGATTGGCGAGCTTGTTGTCCACAACCGCCTTGGGCATGCCGTAAACCACGCACGAGGCCTCATTTTGGGCCATGAGGCATCCGCCCTTCTCGCGAAGCACCTTGGAGCCTTCACATCCGTCTGAGCCCATGCCGGTGAGTATAACGCCCAATGTGCGCCTGCCCATGGCTTTGCCCGCAGTTTCAAAAAGCACATTTGCCGAAGGCTTATAAAGCGCGTCTCGGGGCTCCTCCGCCACAAAAATTTCCGGCAGGGGGCCGCGCATGCGTATGCCGATATGCTTGCCGCCGGGGCATACATAGGCATGGCCGCATTTGAACTTGTCGCCGTCCTTGGCTTCTGTAACGCCAATCTGGCAAACGCTGTCGAGGCGTTTGGCAAAAGGGTTGGTAAACGCCGCCGGCATGTGCTGCGCTATGAGAATGCAGGCCGGAAGGTCCGCAGGCAGCGTCGAAAGAATCTTTTGCACAACCGGCGGGCCGCCGGTTGAAACGCCGATGACGACCAGATCACGCGGGCCGGGGCAGGGCGTTTGAACATAATCAGCAGGCTGCGAAGGCTGCGGACGCGGAGCCGTAACCTGAATCTGGTTGATGCGGCGGTACTTGAGCTTGATAATGGTTTTGCGCCGCGCAATGGCCCGTACTTTTTTTTGCAGTTCAGCCGCAAAATTTTCGCGGTCGCTGCTCATGGTTTTGGGTATGAAATCAAGCGCGCCGTATTCCAGTGCCTTCAGTGTGCTTTCCGCGCCGCTCTGCGTGAGCGAGCTGACCATCAGCACGGGCATGGGCGTTGTTTTCATGAGCTGCTGCAAAACCCCCAGGCCGTCCAGTCTCGGCAGATCCACATCAAGGGTCATTACATCCGGGTCTAGCTCCTCGGCTTTTTGTAGTGCATCCTGGCCATCGCGGGCCGTACCCACGACTTTGATTTCAGAATCCTGCTCCAGGAGCGAAGTAATTGTGTTGCGCATAAAGGTTGAATCATCAACCACAAGGACACTAATCATAGGGTAGGCTCACTCCAAAAAATTCTCTCACTAGTTTTGGTATGCTACGTCAGGCATTGTTTTTTTACAAATAAAAAATCACTTGCCAAAGTTTTCTGTCTCGCTTATGTTCCCTTCCTCGACGGGATGTGGCTCAGCTTGGCTAGAGCGCAGCGTTCGGGACGCTGAGGCCGCGCGTTCAAATCGCGCCATCCCGACCAGCAAAATCAAGGGTTTACGGTAACCACCGTAAGCCCTTTTTTGTTTTTTCAGGCAACTTTTCGTGTGGTCGCGGCTGGTTGGCAGCAATGTGCCCCCTGTATCCATGTTCATGCTCCGGTTTGACGCCTCCCGAACCTGCAAAATATTTTTTTTATTTTTGCATATATTATCGGTAAAAAAGTCCGTTCCAACAGGGTTGCCCATGGCAATCGTGTGGAACGGGCTTTTTTGCTATTGGGTAGTGCGCGTTAATGTCCAGTATATTAACATAAATACCCATAAGCAGTGTCGCAACCCGGTTTGTTGCCGTCGTGTTTGGCTGCTTGGATAATGCAACGAAAATTCAGCAACACCGTTTCAGTCAGGTAATCACAGTGGATTACTGCGTTGAGGCCTGCTCTCTGGTAGTATATAAAAACCGATCAGTTGTAGCGGTATCTAATAGTTTTTAAACATTACAATGTGTTAGTGTGTTGTTAAAAAATTGATCTGTGCGATGCAACACGCTGGATTCAGATGCCAATATCTCTATTTATCTTGTTTGACAGGTTTTATCGCAGCTGTGTTTTTTAGTTAAGCAAGGCTGATGGTGTAGTATATGCAGCCTATACGCAAAAACTCTCTCTTGTATTTTCGACAGGTATTTGTGGTGTTCAGATTATATTTGGCTGTTCACAGATAGTTATGTGAATAGTTTAAATTATACGGATAAACAGTCTAACTGGAGTTACAATGAATAGCAGAATCTTTTTTCGATTGTCGATGCTGTGTGTTTTGCTGTGTCTTTGCGGTAGTATTTGTGGTTGCGCCACAGCTGGCAACGACAGCCTGAGAAAGGAAACGGAAGCGTCCGTTGGTGACAAAATTAAACCCGGCGAAACTACAAAAGCCGAAGTAAAGAGCATGTTTGGCTCGCCCCTCAACACTTCTTACACTGACAGCGGAATGGAAATCTGGAAATATGAACTGGCCAAAATAAGCGCTGATGCAACCAGTTATATTCCCGTGGTGAGCATTTTTGCAGCCAGTTCGAGCGGTAAAAAGAAAGAACTTGTGGTCTTTTTTGACGAAAAAGACGTGGTCAAAAAATATAATATGAGTGAATCGGACGTAAAAGTACGGCGAGGACTTTTAAACCAGTAGATTGGCCGTGGGCCGCTGGAACAATGACAAAAGCCCGTTTCCGGGGGATGATCGTCATTCCCCGGAAACGGGCTTTGCCATATGTTTTTTACGCGGGCTGCATGGGTGTTCGGGCGTCGCCCTCTTGCAGCGCGGCTGCCGGGTCTAGCTCAGCGAAGCAAGGCGCTTGATGGCTTCTTCCGTATCGGCAGGCGAGCCAAAGGCCGTGAGGCGCACGTAACCCTCGCCGGACGCGCCAAAGCCTGCGCCAGGCGTGCAGACCAGGGCCGTACTGTTGAGCACATGGTCAAAGAAGCCCCACGAGGTCATGCTGTCGGGCACGCGCACCCAGATGTAGGGCGCATTGACGCCGCCGTATACGGAGAGCCCCATGCCAGTAACGGCGGTGCGCAGCTTTTCCGCATTGCGCTGGTAACCGTGTATAACGTCCATGACCTGTGCACGGCCTTCCGGGCTGTAGGTGGCGGCAGCGGCCCGCTGCACAATGTAGGGGCAGCCGTTGTACTTGGTGCACTGGCGGCGATTCCACAGGCCGTTAAGCGCAATTTTGCCGCCCTTGCCGTCGCTGACCTGCAGGGCCTTGGGCACTACGGTATAGGCGCAGCGCAGGCCGGTAAAACCGGCTGTTTTGGAAAAACTGCGGAATTCCACGGCCACTTCCTGAGCGCCTTCGAGCTCGTAAATGCTGTGAGGGATGGAGCTGTCGGTAATGTAGGCCTCGTATGCGGAGTCATACAGGATGACGCAGCCCTCGCGGCGGGCGTAGTCAACCCAGCCCTGCAGCACCTGGCGCGAGAGCACAGTGCCCGTGGGGTTGTTGGGGTAGCACAGGTAGATCATGTCGGGCCTGGTTTTGGGAAAATCGGGCACGAAGTCGTTTTCTTTGAGGCACGGCAGGTACACAAGCCTGTTCCACTGCTTGCCGTCAAACTCGCCGGAACGGCCCGCCATGGCGTTGGAATCGACATAGACGGGATAAACAGGGTCAGTCACAGCTACAATGCTGTCAGGATCAAACAGCTCCTGAAAATTGCCCACGTCTGATTTGGCGCCGTCGCTCACAAACACTTCGTCAGCGCTCAGGTCTACGCCGCGCGCCTTGTAGTCGTGCTCAGCGATGATCTCGCGCAAAAAAGCGTAGCCCTGTTCCGGGCCGTAACCGTGGAACGAGGATGCTTCGCCCATGTCGTCCACGGCCTTGTGCAGTGCAGCTATCACTGCGGGCGCAAGCGGGCGGGTAACGTCGCCGATGCCCAGGCTGATCACGCGCTTTTCGGGGTTGGCCTCCTTGAAAGAGGCGACCTTGCGGGCTATTTCCGCAAAAAGATAGTTGCTTTGCAGCTTGAGAAAATTGCTGTTTACGCTGGTCATCACATTCCTCTGAATCAGATGTGGTAAGTGCCGGTGAAGACGGTGACGGCCCCGCCGGTCATGTAAACGTGGTTGGAAATTTCGTCCCAGTGGATGTGCAGGGTGCCGCCCTTCAGCTCCACGTCAATCTCGCGGCCTGTCAGCTTGTTGAGCACGCAGGCCACAGCCACGGCGCACGCGCCAGTGCCGCAGGCCAGGGTTTCGCCCGCGCCGCGTTCCCACACGCGCATCTTTACCTTGGTGGAAGAGATGACCTCCACAAACTCCGTGTTGGTGCGCTGCGGAAAAAGCCGGTGATGCTCAAAGTTGGGGCCTATTTTGGGCAGGTCCAGGTCGTCTATGCCCTTCATAAAGACAACCGCGTGCGGGTTGCCCATGGAAACAGCGGTGATGTCGTAGCCTGCGCCGTCCACTTCGACCGGGCGGGCCACAAAACGCTGGGCGCTGGTATCGCCCTCGACCAGCACGGGAATGTTGGCCGGGGTAAGCACCGGCTCGCCCATATCAACCGTAGCGCCGCATACTTCGCCGCCTTCAAAAAGCAGACGGACGATTTTTTCACCGGCGCGGGTTTCAACCCGTATGACGTCTTTGGACAGAATGCCGTGGTCGTGAACATACTTGCCCACGCAACGAATGGCGTTGCCGCACATTTCCGCCTCAGAACCATCCGAATTGAACATGCGCATGCGCACGTCGGAGGTGCCGGAAGGCATGATGAGCACGAGGCCGTCAGACCCCACGCCAAAGTGCCTGTCGCTGATCTGGCGGGCGAGGTCGTTGGGGTTTTCGACGCGTTCTTCAAAGCCGTTTACGTAGACATAATCGTTGCCGATGCCCTGCATTTTTGTAAAGCGCAGTGTCGCAGCCATATATACTCCTTATCTACGGGGGGCCAACACAGGCTGCCCATGATTATCTTGGCAGTATCACAAATAAGTATTTATTCTGATTCAAGGCAAAAGTAAACACAGTGCGGCCTTGCCGCCGCAGGGCGCGCGTGCGCGGTACGCCGGGGCGCAAAAAAGCGGAGAGCCGCCAGACTCTCCGCTTGATGACCACTGGCCTTCGCCGTCCGTTGCGGCGAACGGCGAGGCCCGTGGCTCCCTGCGGCTAAACCGCAAGGGCCGGAGGCAAGGAGACCATCTTCCCCCCCGGGATGAGACCCCCTGCCCCCAACTATTTCTTAACGACCTAGTGAGCCCAGAGCAGTTCCGCGTACTTGGGCAGAACCCACAGGTTGTCATCGACCAGGCGCTCAAGAGCGTCGGCATGGGTGCGGCATTCGCACATGGCGGGCAGAATGCCGTCACGCGCTGCCTTGGCCTGTTCCAGCGCGCCTTCGGTGCACTGGGTTTTTTCCACGGCCTTTTCAAGTACCGTCACGCCCTTCTGGAGTGCAACGATGTGACCACGCAGCTCGTTGAAGTATTCTTCTTCGCTGGTCGCAGCCTTGTCGCCGAGCACGGCGCGGGTTTTAACAACCGCGTCGGCAGCCTTGATCTGGGCGTCCAGGCTGGGCGGCAGCACAGAGGAGCGGATCATGTCGGCCATCAGGTTGCCTTCGATGCACACGGTCTTGCTGTAGTTTTCCAGCAGGATGTCCTGGCGCGAAAGGATTTCACGTTCGGTCAGGATGCCGTGACGCAGGAAGACGTTCATGACGTCGGGATCGCTGTAATGCTCAAGCGCGGTGACGGTGTTGTTGTAGTTGGGCAGGCCGCGGCGGGCGGCTTCTTCGGCCCAGGATTCAGCATAACCGTTGCCGTTGAAGACGATGGGCATGTGCTCCTTGAACAGGCGGGGCAGCAGGGCCTGCAGGGCCGCTTTCAGCTCGGTGCCGCCGGCGACGGAGGCTTCGAGCTCGGTGGCGATGTCGTCAAGAGCGCTGGCCACGGCCGCGTTCAGGGCGATATTGACCGGAGCCACGGACTGCGAGGAACCCACTGCGCGGAACTCAAACTTGTTGCCGGTAAAGGCAAAGGGGCTCGTGCGGTTGCGGTCGGACAGATCCACGGGCAGCGGAGGCAGGGTGGAAACGCCCACTTCCATGACCGCGCTCTTCTTGTTTTTGGAACCCTTGCCGTTCACGATGGTGTCGAGCACGTCGGTGAGCTGTTCGCCAAGGTAGACGGACAGAATGGCCGGCGGGGCTTCGTTGGCGCCAAGGCGGTGGTCGTTGCCAGCGCCCACGGTACCAAGGCGCAGGGCGGCGCTGTGCAGATGCACGGCACGCAGCACGGCGGCCAGGAATACCAGGAACTGGGCATTGTCAAGCGGCGTGGAACCGGGGTTGAGCAGGTTTACGCCGTCAGAATCGCTGATGGACCAGTTGTTGTGCTTGCCGCTGCCGTTGACGCCAGCAAAGGGCTTTTCGTGCAGCAGGCACACAAAGCCGTGCTTGCCGGCCATGTGGCGCATCATGTTCATGCACAGCATGTTGTGGTCGCAGGCGATGTTTGCTTCTTCGTAGACCGGGGCAATTTCGAACTGGCCGGGGGCCACTTCATTATGACGGGTCTTGGCCGGGATGCCCAGCGAGCGCAGTTCGTTTTCCAGATCCTGCATGAAGCTCATCACACGGGAAGGAATGGAGCCAAAGTAATGGTCTTCCATCTCCTGGCCCTTGGGCGAGGTCGCGCCCAGCAGGGTGCGTCCAGCCAGCAGCAGGTCGGGACGCAGGGCGGCCAGGTTTTTGTCCACCAGGAAGTATTCCTGCTCGGGGCCTACGTTGGCGCGCACATAGCTGGCCGAGGCGTTGCCAAAGAGCTTGAGAATACGCATGGCCTGACGCGACAGGGCCGAGATGGAGCGCATGAGCGGGATCTTGCGGTCAAGAGCTTCGCCCGAATACGAGTAGAAGTACGTGGGAATGTGCAGGGCAGCCCCGTAAGGAGAGGGGATGATGAATACCGGCACGGAAGGATCCCACGCGGTGTAGCCGCGGGCTTCAAAGGTGGAGCGGATGCCGCCGGAAGGGAAGGATGAGGCGTCCGGCTCACCGCTGATCAGCATCTTGCCGGAGAACTCGCTGATAACCTGACCATCGACGGTGGGCGACAGAAAGGCGTCATGCTTTTCGGCAGTGAGGCCGGTCATGGGATGGAACCAGTGCGTGTAGTGCGTGGCGCCGTTTTCGATGGCCCAATCCTTCATGGCGTTGGCGACAACGTCGGCAATCTCGGGATTCAGGCGTTCGCCGTCGCGGATGGTCTTGGCCAGCTTTTTGAACACATCCTTGGGCAGACGCTTGCGCATGGTAGCGATGCCAAACACATAACGGCCAAAGATATCTTCTGCACTGCGACCCACTTCATCAGCACTGCTGGGGGTAACCGGCGCAGTGTTCACTACTTTGAACAATGCCTTTTTACGGGGGGAACTCATACCCGCGTCTCCTTTATCGTTTTGTTGCTTAACACAGACGTAAACCCGGACTACAGAGCCTCGTCACCGCGTTCACCAGTGCGGATGCGGATAGCATCCATAACGTCACTGATGAAAATTTTACCGTCGCCGACCTGACCTGTGCGGGAGATGGAAACCACAGCGTTCAGAACCGTTTCGAGCATGTCGTCGTGCAGCACCACTTCGAGCTTGATCTTGGGCAGGCAGTCCACCTGCATGGTCGTGCCGCGATACACTTCAGTATGCCCGCGCTGGCGACCAAAACCCTTGATTTCAACGTAGTTCAAGCCGTGGATGCCCATGTCGGTAAGCGTGTCCTTAACCTTGTCAAACATGCTGGGCCGGATGATGATTTCTAGCTTTTTCATAGGTCGTTCCTTTGCTGTTTCCCGTTGACTACAGGGAGTAGCCGCGTTCGTTGTGCTCGCTCAAATCGAGGCCGGTGAATTCCTCTTCAGGCGTAACCCGCAGGCCGACTACAGCGTCAACCACATAGAGGATGATTCGGGAAACAATGTAGCAATAACCCCAGGTAGCCACAATGGACACGATCTGGATCCAGGCCTGGCCGGGATTGCCGTAGAACAGGCCGTCGGTGTTGTTGATGGCGGCGCAGGCAAACAGGCCGGTAGCAAGCGCGCCCCAGGTGCCGCCGACGCCGTGGATGCCCACCACGTCAAGTGCGTCGTCGTAGCCAAACTTGTTCTTCAGCAGCACGCCGCCGTAGCAGATGATGCCGCCGACAAAACCGATGAGCATGGCGGGCAGCACTTCAACATAGCCCGCGCCGGGGGTGATGGCCACAAGCCCGGCCAGCGCGCCGGAGATGGCGCCAAGGCTCGTGGGCTTGCCGGTACGAATCCATTCAACGAGCATCCAGCCAAGAATACCGCAGGCAGAAGCCATATGGGTGGTTACAAGGGCCTGACCAGCAAGGGGACCGGAAACCAGGGCGCTGCCAGCGTTAAAGCCGAACCAGCCGAACCACAGCAGGCCGCCGCCAAGAAGGGTGAAGGGCAGGTTGTTGGGCGTGGCGTGCGAAGCGCCGGTAGAAAGCCGCGGTCCAAGAGCCTGGGCACAGGCAAGAGCCGCCGCGCCGGAAGACATGTGCACAACCGCGCCGCCAGCAAAGTCAAGGGCGCCCATTTTGCTCATCCAGCCGCCGCCCCACACCCAGTGGGCCATGGGGGAGTAAACAAAGAGCAGCCACAAGCCAGAGAAAACAAGCATGGCGGAAAAGCGGATGCGCTCAGCGTAGGCACCTGAAATAAGCGCCACGGTAAGAGCAGCAAACATGCACTGATAACCCATAAATACCGTGTGGGGCAGCTGCGTGGCAGCAGGAGCCGATTCACCACCAACACCTTTGAGGAAGAGGTAGGAAAGATCGCCGATTATGCCGCCCACATCTTCGCCAAAAGCCAGGGTGTATCCCACAATGGCCCAAAGTACAGAGATGAGCGCCAGTGCGCCGTAGCTGTGCATATGGGTGGACAAAATATTGCGGGAGCGAACAAGGCCACCGTAAAAGAGGGCTAGCGCCGGGGTCATCAGCATGACCATGGAGGCGCAGATCAGAATAAATGCAGTATCCGAGGCGTTCATACGGACATCCTTCAGCGTATTCGGATCCGGCGCGGGAGACAACGTGCTGCACGATGCAGCGGGCTGGGTCTCCGTCGTTCCGTTCCGCGTTTAAAAAAAACCTCATCCTCTGTGGGCGGCGCCATGCCCACCGCCGCGATACAGCACCGCAGCAATGTCCTGTATAGGCATGAATTGTGCCAAAGCTGTTACTGACGGGGTTCAATTTTTATAATATATTGATTTATTTTAATTTAATTGTTTGGCCGGGTAAGGGGAGGGGATGCGGGCGATTGGCAGGGGAGAATAATTTCTACATTTGTGTTGAAAAAAATAGCCCCCAAGATGCACCGTGTGGCAGCGTCTTGGGGGCGTACGTAAAAAATTATTAAATTCAGAGTATTACAGAAATTTTTAAAGATTGTACAAAAATGTAGAAATTATTGTGTCAAGTTGGATTGTTTGAGAAGCTAATTATATAACAGTTTAAAATATTTTGCTAATTTTATAGATTTGAGGATCGTTTTGCCATTTTTAAAAAATACCATTCGGTAGATTCGTTTTTTTCTATGCCTCTTCTTCCCTACGGTACACAGGCCGAAAAGCCTTGTAAGTGATGCCGTATTTTTTCATGCGCAGGGCCATGATTCTCTCTGTCAGACCCAGGCTGGCGGCGGCTTTACCCATCTGCCCCTGGCTGTATTCAAGGGCCTCGGTAATGGATGCCCGCTCCAGCTCGTCAAGCTGCTCCTGCAAGCTGCCAGATAGCCCTTGCCTGATCAGGCCCGGCGCGTGTCCCGATGTCGCGGCGGCGGCGCGGTTGCCGTGCAGGGCAGGGGGCAGATGCTGGGGCAGCACAAGGCCCTCGCGTCCGAGCAGCAGCACGGCGCGCTCCATGACGTTTTCCAGCTCGCGGATGTTGCCCGGCCAGCTGTAGCGCTGCAGCATATCCATTACAGAAAGGGACAGGCGCACACTGCTGCGGCCATTGGCCAGCGCATATTTTTTTATGAAATGGTTGGCCAGCGGCAGGATGTCTTCTGGCCGGAAGCTCAGAGGCGGCAAAAATATGGGAAACACATTAAGACGGTAGAAAAGGTCGCGTCGGAAGGTTTCTTCTTCAACCATTTTTTCCAGATCGCGGTTGGTGGCGGTGATAAAGCGCACGTCAACGTAGTGGGTTTCCATGCCGCCCAGGCGCTCAAAGGCCCTCTCTTGCAGCACACGCAGCAGTTTTGCCTGGGTCATGAGTGAGAGTTCGCCTACTTCATCCAAAAACAGCGTGCCGCCGTTGGCAAGTTCAAAGCGCCCCTTGCGGGTAGCGTTGGCCCCGGTAAAGGCCCCGCGTTCATGCCCGAACAGCTCGCTTTCAATGAGGTTTTCAGGCAGGGCGGCGCAGTTGAGCGAGATAAAGGGCTTGTTGGCGCGCGTGCTGCCCGCGTGGATGGACCGCGCGGCAAGCTCCTTGCCCGTGCCGGATTCTCCTTGCAAAAAAACCGTCGTGCTTGACGGAGCCACCTGGGCTATCTGTGCGTAAACCTTTTGCATTACTTCAGAATTGCCCACAAAGCCGCGCGGCCGTAGGGGGGAGGAGGCTTCCTCGTCCATGCGTCCCTGTGATTCAAGGGCTGCATGCCCAAGCAGGGTAGAAATGATGGTGAGCAGGCGCATTTCGTCTTCAAGCGTGGCGTCGTCCACCAGCAGATGGTCAACCGAAAGCGCGCCCACAACCTGATCGTTGAGGCGGATGGGCACGCAGATAAACGAAATGCCCTCTTTGCCCAGATCGCGTGAACGGGTGCGGTTCAGAAACAGCGGCTCTTCGGAAACATTAGATATATACATGGAGCGCCCGGTTTCGATAACTCGTCCGGTGATGCCCTCGCCTCGCACATAGCGGCCCCGGCGGGCCTCTGCCGGTTTGAGACCGTAGGCCGCCTCAATGCGGATTTCGCCGCTGTTGGGCGAGATAAGCGTGATGGCCCCGCGCATCATGTGCAGGTGCTCGGCCATAAGCTGCAGCGCCTTGTTCAGGGCCACGCCCACATCGGTAGCCGAGTTGACCACGTTGGACAGGTCCAACAGGAGGCGCAGCTGCTCTTCGCGGTGGCTGTCCACACTGGAGGATGAGCGAGATACGTTGCCTGAACGGGAGGTTGTAGCGCCGGATTTTTGCATGGCTTGCTTATACCTCAGGCCGGGGCAAACTTGCAATGCGTCAGGGGTTTATGGCCCGCAGGGTAGCGCGGGACTGTACCCAGCCAGTGGCGTATATCTGCCCCGCCCCAAACTTGCAGGTAAGCAACTGGCGGCAACTGCATAGGGCGGGCTGCCGTGCCTTTTGCGCTGCAGTGCGGTGAAGTCTGCCGACCATTATATATGATAAGCCGCCGCGCACAGGCTCTGGATAACCGGGTTGCATTGCAGCGCCGGATGACGGCACTGGCTGTGCGGGCCACTGACAGGTCTGCTGTGTGTGGTGGTCGCATGGGGGATTATTACCACTATGGTCCGCCAGTTGTAAGTGGCTACGAGCTGGCAATGGCGGTAGATCCTTTGGGTTGAGAGATTATCCCTCGGCGTCGGTTAAGATCGGTTTTTACAATTTGGTTGTCCCCAAGGGAGTTGTCCCTGACGCTCCTGCAACTGTCGGCAACGCTCTGGTTAATGCCAGCATGTGCAGCGGTCTGTCCTTGTCCCCCTGCAACTGTTTCATGCCCGCAGTCGCCCGTGCACCGAGCGGGCAGAAGTGCTTCAGATCATCCTTGCTGGAGCCTGTGAACCCTAAACAAAATGTTTTGGGCTGAAATGTATGCTGATTTTGATTTGCCGCTTGACACCTCTGTGCTTTTGACGTACATACACCCCTCACGACGCGTCCCCATCGTCTAGCCGGCCCAGGACAACGGCCTTTCACGCCGTCGACAGGGGTTCAAATCCCCTTGGGGACGCCAATTGAATTCAAAGGGTTAACGTAGTTGCCCTATTACTGTACGGCATTGGTTACAATGCCTTGGTTACAAAATGCCCCACGAGCTGCAATCTCGTGGGGCATTACTTGGCTCTACACCAAAGACGGGGGCAAGCCCCTTCAGCGGGCAATTTTCCCGACAGGTTTCTGATCAATTCACCAGCCATTTCAGCAGCACAAAACGCGTACACGCATGCGGTAGTTTTCGAAGTTACGGAAGCCATATGCACGCCGCTGGATCAACTTCATTTTTCGATGAAACCCCTTCTGTGATGCCGTTATTCCGGGTAAACCGGAACATTCGGGCCACTTCTTCCCGCCAATTATGCAACGTCTTGCCCAAGGTGCGCAACGGCGCGAAGGGCGTTTTTCGAAGTTGATCAATTTTGTCCAATAATTCAGCTACATACTTGCGACAAGAATCAATGTTTTGCGCCCGCACACGCAATAAATCCGCTGTTTCATGCAAAAATTCGTACAGTGATTCAATGCCCGGCCTGTCAGCAAAGTATGTTCGTAATCGCTCTTTCTGTGAGTCTGTTAATCGATCACGGCGAGTCAGCAAGAGACGCATCATACCGCCGCGCCCATGAGTAAGTTTTTTTTCATCTATTGCTTTGCACAGCTCTGAAAAGTGTTGGTTCACCAGCCTGATAACATGAAACCTGTCCGTAACAATGCGCGCATTGGGAAACCATTCCCGCACCAGTCGCCGATACGCAGAGTTCATATCAATACAGACCATTTTTACTTTGTGGCGGCCTTGCAGTGATTGCAAAAAATCGCGCATATTGGCGGCACTGCGCCCTTTTACCGCGTCAAATACCCTGCGGCGGGCCAAGTCGCAAAAGGTTGTTGCAAATCCCTGTCTGCGCGTAAATCTATGCTCATCAATGCCCAGAATGCGCGGGCATGTGCGGTTTGCCCAGTGGCTGCTCTTGTGCTGCATCATCTGGTGGTAGTAGCGCTCCACGCTGGCTACGCCAATGCGGTGCTCGTCGGCGATATCTTTGCAGGAAATTCCTTTGTTGTAGGCCTGAAAAATGTTGCGCTTGAGCAGCTCTGTTGTTCTGCTCCACACGTTTATGCCTGCAAGTCTGGTATTAAAATATCTGCCGCATTTTTCGCATCGGTATTTGTGGCAGCGAATTAACAGGCGTGATGCCCTTCCATGAATGGAAATATTACGGATCGTCCGCCAGAATGAGTCCTTGATACGCAGCTTTTCACATCCGCAGTGCGGGCACGTATTCTTGCCCGTCCATCTGGCCTCAAACACCGGGGGAACGTGGCTGACCACTTTTTCGATTGCAAAATCCCGCAAGCCAATTAACAATCCTTCCACAGGGCCTTCTCTTCTTTTCTTTGGTCGGAAAATAAAAGCTGCCCTGATGGGCATACCAACTTTAATTGGTATGCCCTTTTTTTCTTGGAGACGCTATGCCCCCGTCTTTGAGGTAGAGCCCGCAGACCCCAGCTTTGCGTGAATTTCAGGCAATACGGTGTCGTTGACAGCATGGCGAGCAGAGGCCGAGCCTTGCCAATCTGCTGCCCAGGTGCGGCAAAGGTAATGTTGTGCTCTCCCCTCCAGTCCAAAAGCATATGATAGCGCTCTGTTGCCATATTTCTGTCTCCCTGATATTTTTTTTACAGGTTTTTGCATTTGAGTTGTAGGGCCCTTGAATCCTTGATTTTTGTGTGAATGATTTTTTAAAAATGAACAAAATAAATTAGTTATTCAAATAATAAATTTTCATGTTATGAAAATATAAAATAAACATAATTATATCAGAGTATTGAGGATGTTTGCTGGCAAGCATCTGTTTTCGTGCCGCAACTGGAAAGAGGATTGCTAAAGAAGATCGAACAGTTAAAAGATATTAGTGCGAGCAGCGCCAACATAATCTCTGGCCGCTTTTGCCACAGATCCTTGACGCCTATCACCGTAGCTCACTCCACTGGCTTAACTTTGGCAGGGGCCAACGCTGATTGGGCAGCGTGCCCTAGACCAGCCCGTGCACATGCAAGAACTTATGCATACTGCAGAAGGGTATTGCGGCCGACTGCGACTGCTCTTGGGGGCAGGCACTGAAGATGATTGTCGCATGTGCTAGGGCAGAGGCTGGGGCATGGTGCGCCAGCATCAACCCTGGAACTGGCCGAGGCCATGGCAGAGATTGCCCGCCTGCAAAAGAAAACGGAGATGCTGCTCACCAGAACAGTGGAGCTTCAGGATAAACTTTTACGTGCACAGGGTAGAAAAGGCAGAGCGGGAGGAGAAGGCAGAGAGATCCTCGGCTGAGGAGTCTTGTAGGGCGCACTGCCCACACTGGTCATACTGCTGCCCGCTCGTAGCTTACCGACAATAAAGATAATCTTCGTAGCCTGCGGGGGGATTCATCGATGTTAAAGAAAAGAATATTGATATTTTTTTGAAATATCTCAATGAAGTACTTGAGGAGCAAGGCCGAGCAGCGAATACCTTTTTGGGGAATTTCGCAAGCGATTCCTCAATGCGCGATTATGCGTTATCTGCTACAGGTTTAAACGATGAAACACTATTTCAAACGATCAATACTTGTTTAACGCGAGGATTGCTAAGACATGCACTTCTAGGCGGAAAATTTGATGGCTTAGAACTTACAGAGCGGGGGCAAGGTAGAGCATTAAGCAAGCCGTGAGGCAAAAGACCCGCCAGCGCAGACCAAGGCATATCAATCGGATCTGCAGTCTTCAAATTGAAAACAGCAATGGAAGTTCAACAGATAAGAAAGAAGCTAACTTATTGATTGTAAGGCTTCTTGAACATCCACTAGTTGCATCAATAATTGGTGGCGCAGTCTCGGGTCTTGTCGGCAAACCCTGAAAGGGGGACGCAATGGCAGAACTTCCTGACAAAATTTTACTAAAATGCGTATTCTGTATGTCAAAAAAATTTGAAACTCCAGAAGGGTATGAACCTCAAAACGGGGAACTAATTCGTTGTGCAAACTGCGGTCGAATGAATGATGTTTCATCACTTGTGGCAGTTGCACATGATGAATCTAGGGATATAGCTACAGGTTTTGTTGCTGATGAGGTGGAAAAAATGCTTAAAAAAGCATTTAAGTGATTGTTATTCATCAAACCTATACACTTGAAGGAGGAACTATGGCTTTCCGCAACAAAACATACGTTTGCTTCGACGGTGATGAAGATATGAAGTACTACAGGTTAATGCAAGCGTGGAAAGCAAACGACAATGTTGAATTCAATTTCCATGACGCGCATGATCTTAAACAGTGCCGTGACTCTAGTAATGAAGAAACTATAAAAAGAAGCTTAAGAGAGAGGATGAATAATTCAAAGCTTCTGATTGTCCTTGTTGGAGAAAAAACTAAAAATTTATTTAAATTTGTCCGATGGGAAATTGAGACTGCAATGTCATTGGGCATACCGATTATTGTTGTCAATTTAAATGGGAGTCGTGTTTTTGATGCGGATAGATGTCCGCCAATTTTAAAGAGTGAGCTTGCTATTCATGTGCCCTTCAATATGAAAATTATTCAGTACGCTATTGATCATTGGAGGGATAGCCATATGGAAATTTTCATGGAAAATAATACTTGTCCCCATAATTACAAAGAAAGCATTTATAAAACCCTTGGGTTATAGTATCTTGATGAACATACTCAGATCGTTAATCAATAAAAAATTTTTCTCAGACCGATTTTGTACCGTAGAAACTTTAAAAGTTTTTTCGGCTTTAACTGGCTTTTTTTGGATTATCACAAGTTTTTGTAATTTAGAAACAGTTCTTTTTTGTGTATTCGCAAAACCCATCACCATAAAGGGTGTCTGTATTGGTGTGAGTGTGATTCTAACATTGATCGCGCGTCGTCCATTGATGAGCTGTGCTTCACAGATTTCTGGAACTGACACGAAGATACGAATTTCAGTTGGGGATATATTCAAGTGCCAAGGAGATGTTGTCATCCCTGTTGACACGGCTTTCAACGTCGAGGTTAACGAGAGAATAATATCAGCGCGGAGCCTTCACGGTCAGTTTATTAATAATTTTTTCAAAAATAATGTTGAAAATTTGGAAAACACTATCTCGCAACAACTTGCCCATAAGACTGTTATCGGGCAAAGGGAATCGCAAAATAACGGGAAATTACATATATACGATATTGGTACCGCTGCGGTTTGGGATAATTCTCCTGAAAAACAGAAATTTATTCTTTGTGCCATGGCAACCATGAATGCCGCAGATATAGCGCAAACACATCCGCATGATATATATAAAGCCTGTCAAAAAGTTTTTTCACTTTATAACAGTGAATTAACTAAAACAAAGCAGCTTAATGTTCCGCTAATGGGTACGGAATTTGGTAGAGGTTTTGAAGCAAGAATTGCCTGCATTTTGACAATAATTTGCTCTTTTTTGGAGAATTCTAGTTTTTCCAATAGCTGCAATGAATTGAATATTGTAATTTTTGAAAAAGATTATTATAATTTTGGGCTTAATATTTATTCATTGAGGCATGTTCTGGAGGCGCTTTGTTCAAATCCCAAAATCGCCTTCACTCTTTGTAATCTTCACTGCAAATAATGTGTGCATCTAGGGGCAGTCATGAAAATATTTATGAGTTGGTCAGGCGAGCTTAGTCGTAAGTTGGGGGAAGCCTTCCGAGATTGGATTCCTAATGTGTTACAATTTGCCCAACCATACTTCACTCCTGAAGATATAAAAAAAGGTGAACGTTGGGGAAATGAAATTGCCAAAGAGTTAGCAGCGTCAGAATTTGGGATTCTTTGTGTAACGAGTGATAATCTAAATAGCGGCTGGATGCTTTTTGAGGCCGGGTGCCTTTCCAAAAATCTTGAGAGTGGTATGGTTTGCCCTATCCTATTCAATATTAAACCCATTGACCTCACAGGCCCCCTTCAGCAATTTCAGGCAACTAATTTTTCGGAAGCCGATGTGAAAAAGCTTTTGCTAACAATGAATGGATGCCTAAAGGAAAGCAGGCTGACTGATGCTGTTTTCACTAGAGCTTTTGACAAATGGTGGCCCGATCTAAAAAATAATGTCGATGAAATTTTGTCGCAACATTCCAAAACTACCAAGAAAACGCCAACTCGAACCGAAAGAGACATTCTTGAAGAGATATTAACAATACTGCGCTCCACTCCAAAAACAGAACAATTGGTACAGCAAGTTTGCGGTGAAGATTTTTCTAATGAAAATAAAATGCTTCTTCGCCAAATGATGAAAGTATTTGTTCAACTGCATAATTTCTTTGAAAAAGAATCATATATTCAATCTGAGATGGCAATGAGCGCGTTAAAAGAAATGTATAACCCACTAAAATTACTTGTAATAAATTCAGGATTGGCAAATAGAAGAGATAATTATTCCCCAATGTTTTTTAATTTATCATTCAAAGAGGATAAAGCTGTCCCATTCTAACTGCACATACGTGGACAAGCCCAATATGTTGTTGCAAGACTACTGTTTCAATTTCACTCCCGCATCTCGGGCGGCAATTGCCGCCCCTCGACTTCGCTCTTGTCGTTCTCCAGCAGTGGTTCTCATCGCCAAGATGAGCGCTACGCCATCCACCAAGCGGCGTGGTCAGCTGCGCACGCCGTGGATGTGCCCGCGCCAGCAGTGGGCCGCTGATGATTTCATCCGCCCACCACAGCCCCACCGCCGCCCGCCTGCTGTACGCGCGGCCACAGGGCCACCAATGCCGTCACAAACCCCATAGCGGCATTGGCCGCCTGATCCCGCGCGATCTGCAGCTGTCTGGCGTCTGAGATATTCATTCCACCGAACTTGCTGCGCCATTTGTAAAAGGCCGCATCCCAGATGCCATTCTGCCAGCATGGACAACGCGCACTCCTGCCTAAGTTTGCCGCAATATCCCAATAATCTGCTCTTCGGTGAATCTGCTCCCTTTCAATCTTGTGCACCCATGTCATGAGCACTAACTTTCACTGGCATGCTTTTTCGGTGGGAGGGCAGTCTGATTCGTTTTTTTAATATTGCAGGCGAAATTGGGAACCTGCCAGTAAATTCCAACCTGCTTGACAAGCTGTACTTATCATTTTAATTAAGTACATACTTAATCGAAATGGGTATATCGATGAACACGGCCCCATTATATCGCGCATTGGCAGATGATACCCGCCGCAAAATTATTACTTTGCTGCTCGAGCACAGCTATTGCGTATCAGAGCTTGCGCGAAAGTTGCAGGTGAGCGAAAGCGCCGTATCGCAGCATTTAAAAGTGCTCAAGCAGGCCGACATGCTTACCGGAGAAAAGCGCGGCTATTACATGCATTACGACATTGACAGGGAAAAGCTCCACCTTCTTGCCCGCGACATTGAAGGGCTGGCCAACACTAACCGTCTGCCATGCAAGGGCGTCGAAGGTTCCTGTTGCCATTTGAGTGGTGATTCCTGCTCAGCGGAAGTGAAGTTTTTCTGCCACGGCACGCAAATTATGGCAGACAAGGTACAACTACCCATGGCCCCGAGTATGCCTACAAAGGAGTAACACATGGCAACAATAGTGTTGTATGCTGGTACTATTTTACTGCTAGGCTTATCGTATTTTAAAAGTAAACAGAAAACCTTTCAGGCCCTCAAAAAGGGATGTAAGGCCTTTGAAAATATTCTGCCGCAGTTCCTTTCAATCCTATTATTGATCGGGTTCATTCTGGCGATACTTGATGAGGCAACAATCACACGATTGCTGGGGGCAGATTCTGGAATCATAGGCATGTCTATAGCCGCCGTAATCGGTTCGATTACGTTAATTCCAGGCTTTATTGCATTTCCACTGGCCGCATCGCTTCTGGCTGCTGGCGCAGGATACGGACAAATTGCTATGTTTTTGACAACGTTAATGATGGTCGGCGTTGTTACGCTTCCCCTTGAGGCAACATATTTTGGCAAGCGTCTGGCAATTGAGCGAAATATTCTCAGTTTTATTTATGCTGTTGCCGCCTCTTTCTTGTTGGGGGCAATTTTATGATTGCTTTACTCAAACGATATAGGATGTTTCTTGTATTTTCATGTGTGGGAATTGCTCTTTTAATCCTGGCTCCAGATACTGGTAAAAAAGCCATTGCCGTCACTAAAGACAATGTTTTGGAGATGCTCACCTTTCTGCCGCCCATTTTTGTATTGCTGGGCTTGCTGGATGTTTGGGTAGACCGGGAAACCATGATAAAATACATGGGGGCCAATTCCGGTTTTAGAGGAATGCTTTTGGGCTTTATTCTGGGCTCTGCCGCCGCAGGTCCGTTATACGCAGCCTTTCCAATGGCGGGCGTGATGATGAAAAAAGGGGCACGTCTCCTCAATATCTTTATTTTTATTGGGGCCTGGTCCTCCACAAAAATTCCACTCATCATGTTTGAGACAGCCACACTTGGATTTCGGTTTATGGCGTTGCGGCTCATTTTTAATATTATAGGCATTTTTATCATCGCTAAAGTGCTGGATGCGGAAGCTCGCAAGGTCGTATTAAACATTCCAGACAACTGAGAACATCACAAAATGGTGTTCGACGAATTGTCCCGTGAGGGTTTGATGCCGCCTGTCGCCAGAAGTAACAAGCGTGCTTTTTCCTGTTTGGTTAATTGGCATCGAAAAACCGTATACGGCGATGTCTACCGCTTTTTCAAAACATTTGAAGAAGCAGATCACGTATTATCCAACAAGCAAGTGGGATTTATACGCAGCGCTATTTACGCATTGCCAGCAATGCAACGCATGGCATTGATCCTAGGCCAGGTTGATGATTAGCCTTGTAAAGGAATAGCCAGAGTAATGTGTTGCTCCATATCTGCCGTAACATGATTACTATTTAGGGAAAAAGCAGCCTGAAATAGAACCTCACTGTCAATTGAATTCTTTTCCAGGCAAATAACTATCGGCAATTCCCAGGCCGTCTTTTGCGCTATTGACCAACCGCACAAAATCCGGCTTGTCGCAATATCCCAATAATCTGTTCTTTGGTGAACCTGCTACGTTTCAATCTTGTGCTTCTATGTCATGAGCACAGATTTTTTGATGTGATGCTTGGCAGGGTGAGGGGCAATATTGCAATGCGGACGTTTCTGGCGCAGCAGCAAACTTGGGGCAAGCAGGTCTGCGCAAATTGCTGTTGTCGCCATTGATACCCCGTGTCATGCTAGCTCGGGGTATCTTTATTTTAAATGGTTGTGCGTCGTTACGCCTGCCGATTCCGGTCGTCTGGCGGCCTCCATGCTGGCTCCGTACCGCCCGCAGCCCATGAGCCGCAACCTGTTTTTCGCGCTTGATATATCAGCGTAGTTTTGGGTAAGCTGTTGCCAGAGATTGGGGTCTGTATCCAGCGTCATCGCCGCCCGGCCTGAACCGCTTGCACGGCAGCGACCTGCAGAGCGGGCATTGCAAAGGGCTATTCAACTCAAGGAGCATATCGTGAAAAAGTCGGTTTTGTGTTTGGCTCTGAGCCTTGCACTTGTCCTGGCGTTCGCTCCGGTTCACGCTACGGAAATTATGCCTGAATCCGAAAATTTCAAGGCAAACCCTGTGGATCAGTTTACGGGCACCGTGTGGCAAAAAACCCCTGAAACGGAAAAGCTCGCCTTTCTTTTTGGCGTGGAAACAGCCATAACCGTTGAATATTTTGTCAACGGCAAAATTGCGGAAAAGGCTGCAAAAGAAGGCAAACGCCCGGTGTACACACTTTCGCCCTTTGAAAAAGGCTGGATGAAGGCCTTTAAGGGTGTGAGCCGTGCAGAGGTCGTCAAATTGGTGGACGCCTGGTATGCGGCAAACCCGCAGCGTCTTGAACGCCCGGTCATGAATGTGATCTGGCGTGAGATCATCGAGCCCCGCCTGGATGCCAAGTAATAGCAAATCCGTTGACTGACGGGTTTTTCGGGAGAGCTTATATGAAAAAATTATTGATCATCACCCTGCTGGCAGCCGTTTTTGCCAGCGGTATCGGTTGCACCAACATGAGCAAAACCCAGCAGGGCATTGCCAGCGGCGCAGCCATCGGCGCTCTTGGCGGCGCTGGCGTGGCCGCTATCGCAGGCGGATCCGCCGCGTGGGGCGCATTGGCTGGCGCGGGTGTTGGCGCACTGGCTGGCGGCATAGTGGGGCACGAGCAGAGCAAGGGCAAGGCCTGGTAATTGGCTGAGCCTCAAGGCACTGCGCCGAATACATGCATTTATCCAGCGGGCTGTAGCAACGGCCCGCTTTTTCATGCAACAGAGGTGGGTAGCAGATGAGCGCAAGCGTTTACGCGGTATTTTTCAGCCCTACCGGCAGCAGCCGCACCATGGCGCACGAGCTGGCCGACACCCTGTCGCGCGAGCTTTCGCTGCCGCGCGCACAGGATCGGGACTGGACTTTTCCCGAGGGACGGGCGGCGTCGCTCGGTATTGCCGCCGGTGATGTGCTGGTTTTTGCCTTTCCCGTATATGCGGGGCGCATACCTGTGCTGCTGCACGAGCCCTTGTCCCGTCTGAAGGGGCAGGGCGCAAGCGTCGTGCCCCTGGCCGTGTACGGCAACCGGCACTATGACGATGCCTTGCTGGAGGCTGTGGACACGATGCTGGCGCAAAAATTTGCAGTCCCTGCTGCAGGGGCCTTTGTGGCGGAGCACAGCTATACCCGCAAGGTGGGAACAGGCCGACCTGATGCGGCAGATATGGCCGCACTGAGCAACTTTGGCCGCGATACGGCCCGCATCATCGCCAGAGGCGGATCGGCTGCGGCAGCTGTGCCCGGCAAGAGGCCCTACAAGGCTTTGCCGCCCCCGGCGGACATCAGGCCGCACACCAGTGAAAGCTGCACCCGATGNGGGCTCTGCGTGAGCGTGTGCCCGATGCGCATTATTAACGAGAATAACCCGGCGGAAGTGGCGCAAGGGTGTCTGCGTTGCTGCGCNTGCGTAAAAATCTGTCCAGAACAGGCCAAATTTTTTGATGATCCGCAGACGAACAGGATTATCGGCATGCTTGAAGGCACATGTCTGGCTCGGCGCGAACCAGAAGTGTTTTTTGCGGGCTAGCGAGTCATGCGCGAATAGCTGCCACCGTCTGCTGTGATACTTTGAGCGCAACTGGCTTGCAGTGTCGGCCGAGCTTGGCTGCCTGGCTTGAGGCGTGCGCATCTGCAACCTTGCCTGCGCCAGCATGTCGGCCCCNNCCAGCAAAGGCCCGGCTCGCGTGCCCGTCGAGCAGACCTACCGGCAAATAGACCTGTGGAAAATTCGCTGTTCTGTACAAAAAAACAAGGCCGGTTCAGCTGCAACGTGCGGTTGCGTCTGACCCGGCCTGAATTTTTTTTGTGATAGCTGCGCCGCAGCCAGCGGCGTGCGGCAAATATCCTGACAGACTCCTGTGGTGCCGGTGCTGCCGGTTATTCCGGCTGCGGGGCGTCCACCACCTGATCCATGTCCACCATTTGGCCGATGGTTCCTGCGGCAAAGCCCGTCAACAGCGAGTTGGTCATTTCCTGATCATAACGCGCGTCGCTAGCCAGCTCTTTAACCGCCTGCATGATCTCCTTGCCTTTTCGGAAAGGGCGCTCGCAGATCATGGCCGCAAACGAGTCAGCCACCGCGCACAGCCTGCCCGGCTTTGTCGACTGGTTGCCCTTGGTGCGCTGAGGGTAGCCCGAGCCGTCAAGCCGTTCGTGGTGCTCAAAGCAGGCCCGCAGCAGTTCTTCAAAGGCCACATCCATCTTTTGCATCAGCTTGACGCCCACGATGGGGTGGAGAATGATTTTGTCCCTTTCTTCCTGCTTCAGGGGGCCAGGCTTGCTGAGCAAAAAAGGCGGAACCTTGCACATGCCCACATCGTGCAGCAATAGGGCGAGGGCCATGCGGTCCAGGTCTTTGCGCCGATATTCACCCGAATTCTGCAGCCACAACCACAGCCCCGCAATCAGGCTGTTGATGGAATGCCGTGCCAGATGGTTTTTGCGAAACAGCCGGCGCATAAATGTGTTGATGTGGTGCCTGTCGTTCCACAGGTATTCTGTAATCACCATCAGGTCTCGATACAGCGGTTCAAACAGCGCCTTGACGGGCTGTTCAAAAAAATCGCTGCAGCGCATGAGCAGGGCGCGGATGCAGATATCCGCAATTTCCGCTTCCTTGAGGTTGTTGTCCTGCAGCACAAGGTCAAGCTGCTTGACGATGTGGCGCGAATAAATGGGATGGTCAGAGCGCGATACAAACAAATCGCCCGCAGCGCACAAATTGGCCACCTCTTCCACCTGTTCGTTGCTCAGGCGAGCGCCCTTGACGCTGTAAGGCGCAAGAACGGCAATGTCCTCGCGAAAGCTGAACAGATCAACAGGCGGCCGGAATTTGGGAAAGCTCGACAGAATCTCACCACTGATCTGGTAGTATTCCTCATTGATGTTCATGGGAACATCAAGAACCTTCCGTTGCTCTGGGGCCATGGGCTACTTCCAGTAAATTTTTACAAGGTTAGTTCCGCGCGGGGTGGTTGAAGACCCCTTGACCTGACCTGCAGTGATAACCGCACAGTCCTCCGGATCAAAGTCCGTGCTGTTGTGGATAAAGCTTTCGGCCCGGATAAGGTGACTGGGCTCGTCCTGCGGATTTTCAACAAATATGGGTTTGACGCCCCAGACAAAGTTGAGCGCCTTGATGGAAACGGGGTCGGGTGTAAGCGCGTAAATGTCCTGCGGGGGGCGGCGGGCAGAAACCTGCCGGGCCGAGCTGCCCGTGAGGCTGTGCGAAACAATTGCCTTGGCCGAAGCCTTGTCGGCCAGCAGGCAGGCGGAATACGCCAAAAATTCGGGTATGCCCTTGTCGCTGTCGGGTTCTTCAAGCTTGCGGTTGAGCAGCAGCAGGTGCTCGGCCTCGTCGGTGATGCGCCGCATGTAGCGTACGGTCTCGACGGGGAAGTTCCCCATGGCGGTTTCTTCCGACAGCATTACGCAGTCTGCGCCGTCAAGCACGGCGTTGGCCACGTCCGTGGTTTCCGCACGGGTGGGGGCGGGGCTGTTGACCATGGAGAGCAGCATCTGCGTGGCCACGATAACCGGCTTTGAAGCCTTGTTGCAGGCGCTGATGATGCGCTTTTGCAGGGAGGGCAGCAGGGGCAGGGGGCACTCCACGCCAAGGTCTCCGCGAGCCACCATGACAACGTCTGTCTCGTGCAGAATCTCGGCCAGATTGTCCACGGCGCTCTGGCGTTCAAGCTTTACCACCACGGGCAGTCTTTTGCCTGCGGCCGCGATCAGCTCTTTGGCTTCGCGCACGTCGTCCGCCGTCTGCACGTACGAAATGGCCACGGCGTCCACGCCCAGCTTGAGGCCGTCCGCAAGGTCTTTTTTGTCCTTTTCAGTCAGGGCCCGCACCTTGGTGGCCTTGCCCGGCAGGGCCAGACCCTTGCGCGAGGTGACAATGCCCGAGTTGTCGGCCGTGAGCAGCACAAGCCCGTCGGCGCGCCGTTCGGTTACCACAAACTGCAGGCCGCCGTCGGCCAGCACCATGCGGTCGCCCGGTTCCAGGCTTTCAAGGATAACGTCGTGGTCAAAGGGCAGGTAGGGAAACTCGTCGGTGTGCTTGTCGGTGGGGCCGAGCAGCAGCTCCATGCCCTTGGTCACCGTGATGCTGGTTTCGGGCAGCACGCCAAGGCGGATCTTGGGGCCGGAAAGGTCCTGCATGATGGTGATGGGCCGCCCCAGTGCGGCTTCAACCTCGCGGATACTCTTGATGATATTGACAAAATCTGCCGCGCCACCGTGTGAAAAATTGAGGCGGAATACGCTGACCCCGGCCTCGGCCAGTTCATGAAGTTTTTCTTTGCTGTTGGAGGCGGGACCGATAGTAGCGACAATTTTTGTTCTCATATCTGTTCCTTTGGCTGAAACCGACGGCGCAAAGGGCGCCAGCAGGCAAACAATCGACAGTTCCGGCTTGAAGCAAATAGTCTTGGTTTTCCCGCATATTGTCAAGGCATTCAGTCTAAATGCTCCGTAAATGAACCAGTTTTGTCGCAGCGCGGAATTTTGTTTTGCACTGCGCCTTGGGGGTGTTTGTCCGCAGCAAGGGGTGGTGGGTGGTAAACCTGGAGTTAGTTTACCACCGTTTACCACCCGGTTAACCATGCGCACAGGGGTGAAAAAAGGAGGTTCATAACCATTTTAACCGCAGAGGAAGCCAATTTCACGACATTGCTTGACACCATGCTGGGGTTGGTGCATAAGTGGGAAAAAGTGGTAACAAGTAGTAAAAAGTGGGAAATTGTGAAAAAACTGTTCACTAAAAGCCTTTCCCGCAGCCTAGACCCCAAGGGGCGACTCATGCTGCCGCCGGAATACCGCGATGGACTGACCGCGGACGGCGGCTCTGGCATGTTTTGGCTTACCGCTTTTTACGGACGGCTTGTTGCCTATATGCCCGCCGACTGGGATCTGGTCACGGAGCAGCTCAGCAAAATTCCCATGCCTTCGCCCCGGCTCTCGCACTTCAAGACAAAGGTCATGGGCCTTGCCCAGGAGCTTGAACCCGACGCTCAGGGGCGCGTGCGCATCCCTCAGGTGCTTATGCGCGAGGCGGGCCTGCACAAGGATGTGATGCTGGTGGGCATGCTGAACAAATTTGAAATATGGGATCAGGACAGCTTCAATGCACTGCCGCTTGAGGATGTGTCCGAAGAACTCACCGCACTTGGCATAAATCTCAGTCTGTAGGCCGCACCATGACGGAAATTGTACATCAAAACGCTGAACCTGTGCGGCATGTGCCGGTCTTGCCTGTGGAAACGCTCGACGCACTCGCACCTCATGCGGGCGGCCGCTATCTGGACGGCACCCTCGGGTTGGGCGGGCACGCCTCGGCAGTGCTTGGCACGGCCAGCGACATTGAGCTGTGCGGCCTTGACCGGGATGAGGAAGCCATGGCCCTGGCCCGGCAGCGTTTGGCCCCCTTTGGCAACAGGGCGCACTTTTTTCACTGCAATTACAGCGAATTTGCCGATCCGCTGGCAACGCTTGGCTGGGACAAGATAGACGGTGCGCTGCTGGATATAGGCGTGTCGTCGCTGCAGCTCGACGAGGCGGAGCGCGGTTTCAGCTTTCATGGCGACGGGCCGCTTGATATGCGCATGGACCAGAATTCCGGCCAGCCCTCCGCGTGGCACTGGGTAAACCGCGAGAGCTTTGCCAAGCTTAAGGAATGCATCGCCATGCTGGGTGAAGAGCCTCAGGCTGGCCGCATTGCCCGCGTTATTGTCGAGGCCCGGCAAAAGGCCAGCATAGACACCACCGCCGAGCTGGCGGCGCTTGTCGAAAAGGCCTATCCCGCCGCCTGGCGGGCCAAGGCCCGCCGTCACCCAGCTACGCGCACTTTTCAGGCCCTGCGCATGGCCGTTAACGACGAGCTGGGCGAGCTGCGGCGATTTTTGGACGCCATCCTCGCCTATCTGCCCATTGGCGGCAGGCTTGCTGTAATCACCTTTCATTCGCTTGAAGACCGCATAGTCAAACAGGCCATGCGCCACTGGGCCGAGGGCTGCCGCTGTCCGCGCCATGTGCCGGTGTGCGTGTGCCACCATCAGCCCGAGGTGCGCATCCTTTTCAAAAAGCCCGTAACCGCCACGCCCGAAGAGCAGGCGGTCAACCCCCGCTCCAGCAGCGCAAAGCTGCGCGCGGTGGAAAAGATAGCCGAGGCTGCCGGATCATGAAGCGCAACTCCGCCATGGGCCAACAGGGCGGCAGAGGCTGGCTGCTGGCGCTGGTGCTGGGGCTGCTGAGCTGCATGGTCATGGGTCTTGTGCTCGTGTGGAGCAACATCGAGCGCATGGACACAACATATTTTATTAACATTCAGCAAAACACCGTCCGCGAGCGCCGCGCCCTGAGGGCAAAGCTTGAAGTGGAACGCGAGCGGTTGCTTTCTCCTTACGAGCTGCGCCGCAAGGCGGATGAGTTCGGCATGCGCGAACCAAAGCCCGGCCAGATCAGACGTATGGAAATACAGTAAAAACTTCGGAACGCTCCAATGCCTGGCCGCCCGCATGACCAGGCCCGGAAAAAAGCCCGGCGTCATCACGGCGACGCCAAGTTTGGAAACGCCATGTTCAAACTCAGCTCTCCCAAGCGCAACGTATCCAGTGTTGCCCCCTCCCGTCCCGCCAAACCGCAGGCCAGCCGCAACGTATCGGCGGACAAGATCGCCTCGTCGCCTTCATGGATGGGCAATGTGGACTGGGCGCGCGCCCGCATCAAACTGGTTGTGAGCATCTTCTGCATGCTGTGGGTCGGGCTGTGGGCGCGGGCATGGTATCTTCAGATGATGGAAGGGCCGCGCCTTGCGGAGCGCGCCCGCAGGCAGCACACGGCCACAGAGCTGGTTACCGGGCGGCGCGGCATGATTTTTGACCGCAATGGTCAGGTGCTTGCCCGCAGCGTAGAGGCAAAGTCCATTTACGCCCGTCCGCAGGACATCACCGATTTTCAGGCCATGGCCAATACCCTCGGCCCCATCCTGGGCGTGGAGCCGCAAAAGTTGTACGACGAGCTGGCGCAGACCAAGCGTCGCTTTGTGTGGCTCAAGCGCAAGGTTGACGACTACACCGCCGAGTCGGTGCGCAAGGCCAATATCAGCGGTATCGGCCTGAGCAAGGAATATGATCGCGTTTACCCCTTCAAGCACATGGCGGGGCAGCTGCTCGGCTTTGTTGGCCTGGACGACAAGGGCCTTGAAGGCCTTGAGCGCTCGCTTGACTCGCGCCTGGGGTGCATACCCACCCGCCAGATCGTGCAGCGCGACGCCATGGGCCGCCGCTTTTATCTGCACGAAGAAGGGCAGAGCGAGCCGGTGGGGCAGGATCTGACCCTCACCATAGACATGCAGATGCAGTTTTTTGTTGAAGAAGCCGTGGCGCGCACCGTGCGTGAATACGACGCGCGCTGGGGCGGAGCGCTGGTGGTGGACGTGCCCTCGGGCGAAATAATGGCCTGGGCGCAGTACCCGTTTTTTAACCCCAACAACTACAAAGATTTTTCTCCGCTGGTGTACCGCAACAGGTTGGCCGCCGATGCCCTTGAGCCTGGTTCGACGTTCAAGCCCTTTGTGATGGCCGCCGCCATTCAGGAACGCAAGGTCACGCCCAACACCCTTATTGACTGCGAGGGCGGCAAGTGGGTGACCAAAAACTTCACCATCCGCGATACCTCGCGTCAGGGAACCCTGCCCGCGTCCAAGGTGCTGCGCTATTCGTCAAACATAGGCATGGCCAAAATCGGCCTGACGCTGGGCGCTCCCACATTTTACAAATATCTGCACGCGCTGGGCTTTGGGCAGCGCACGGGCGTGCCCGTCTCCGAGAGCCGGGGCATCCTGCGCATTCCGCGCGACTGGAGCGAAGTGGACATCATGTCCACCTCGTTTGGCCAAAGTATTTCCGTCACCGGGCTGCAGATGGCGCAGGGCTACCTGACGCTGCTCAACAACGGCGTGTACAAGCCCCTGCGGCTCACCCGCGACGACGGGGCGGTTGATGAGGTGCACCCCCGCGTGTACTCCGAAACCGCCGTGCGCGAAGTCATGCACATGATGCGCGATGTTGTTGAAGAAAACGACGGTACCGGCAAGCGCGCCCGCGTGGACGGCATTGACGTGGGCGGCAAAACCGGTACGGCACAGAAGGCCGACCATCGGTCGGGTACATACGGCAGCAAGCGTCTGGCTTCGTTTGTGGGCTTTTTCCCTGCCGACAAGCCCAAGTATTTTGTGATGGTCATGGTGGATGAACCCACGCGCAACCAGTACGGCGGCGTTGTGGCCGCCCCTGTGTTCAAGGAAGTGGCATCGCGCATGGTGACCTACACGGGCATGTTTAATGAAACAAAGATCGCCGAGGCGGAAAAGAACGCCGCAACCGGCGAAGGCCCGGTCACCAAAACGCGGCAGCGCGGCCTCAAGGTTGCCGCCCTCGACGCCCCGTATGTTGCCGAACCCAGAAAGCTGGACGCGCCGCAGCAGGCTGACAACAGCATGCGCCTGCCCGGGCATCTGGCCAAGGCCAGCAGCAAGGTGCCGGACGTGATGGGCAAATCGGTTCGCAATGCGGTAGAGCTGTTTGCCCGCGCCGGTGTAGTGCCCGAACTCAAGGGATCGGGCAGCAGGGTGGTCAAGCAAACCCCCGCGCCGGGCGTGGCCTGGCCTGAAGAAGGCAAAAATATCGAATACATTCTCTGGCTTTCCGAACGGTAACATTGGCAGGTTGCTTCCGGCTGGCGCACGCCTCACGCGCGGGGTTGCGGGTTGATAGGCGCGCGCCGCCGGAATAATTGGCGGGGTCATGAGCCCCTGATATGCAGTGAGGTTGGTATGGAACGGGAATTTGCAGCCCTTCTTGAGCAGTGCAGACGCGGCGGCATTGAGGTGCGCGTCGATTCACGGCAGGTTGCCNCCGGCGACATCTTTGTCGCCGTGCCCGGCGTTAATGAAGACGGGGCCCGTTTTATTCCCGCCGCAGTGGCCGCAGGGGCTTCGGTTGTGGTCTGCCGCCCTGGCGGCGCCGAGGAGGCGGCAGCTCTTGCGGGCGGTTGCCGTGTCGTGCACCACAGCGATCCCCGCGAGGCGTTGTGGCGGCTTGCCGAGGCCCGCTGGCGCACCAGCGAACTGCCCCTCAAGATTGTTGGCGTCACCGGCACCAACGGCAAGACCACCTGCTCCTATCTGCTTGAGCAGCTGTTTGCCCAGGCAGGGCACAAGCTTGGCGTCATGGGCACGGTCAGCTACCGCTGGCCTGGCCATTCGGAGGCAGCCCCCCTCACCACGCCCGACGCGCTGAGCGTCCACGCCATGCTGGCCGCCATGGCCGCAGCGGGCGTCGATGTGGCGGTGATGGAGGTCTCCTCGCACGCCATCGATCAGCAGCGGGTGTGCGGCGTGCCGTTTTCGGGCGCGGCTTTCACCAATCTCACGCAGGACCATCTGGACTACCACAAGAACATGGAGAGCTATTTTCAGGTCAAGGCGCGCCTTTTCCTGGAATTGCCACGTCCCGACAAGGCCATGGCCGTCAATGCCGACGACCCCTGGGGCCGCCGTCTGCTCGAACTGTGCCCCACGGCGCTGTCGTTCGGTCTGCAAAAGGGCGCACTGAACAAGCGCCACCTTTGGGGCGAGCTGCTCTCTGCCGGTACCGAGGGTTGCCATATGCGCATGCACCTTGAAGGCAGCAAGTGGGAGCTCCGCTCGCCGTTGGTGGGCGCGTTCAACGCTTCAAACCTGCTCGCTGTACAGGCTGTGGCCCTTGAAATGGGCATTGAACCCGAAGCTTTCAAATCTCTGGAAAGTTTTACAGGTGTGAGCGGCAGGCTTGAACGGGTAGAAAATCCTCAAGGACTTAACGTATTTGTTGATTACGCGCATACGCCGGACGCTCTCGAAAACGTGCTGCAGGCCCTGCGCGGGGCTGGATTCAAACGCGTTGTTACGGTATTTGGCTGCGGCGGCAACCGAGATCGCACCAAGCGTCCGCTCATGGGCGAGGCTGTGGCGCGCTGGTCCGACGTGGCGGTGCTCACCTCGGACAACCCGCGTTTTGAAGAGCCGGAGGCCATCTTGCAGGATGTGCTGCCCGGCCTTGCGTCCGCCCGCGAGGTGATGGTTGAGGTCGACCGCCGCGAGGCCACCCGCAAGGCGCTGAAAATGCTCGGCAAGGACGACGCCTTGCTTATTGCAGGCAAGGGCCATGAGGATTATCAGATCATCCAGGGTGTCAAACACCATTACAGTGATCAGGAAGTAGTTAGGGAGTTTTTGCATTGCGCCTGACGTATAATGAAATAGCGGCCCATCTGGGCCTGAGCGCCCTTGACGACGACATTGCGCTGACTGCCGCCATTACGGACAGTCGCGAAGCCGCGCCCGGGGCCCTGTTTGTCTGCATACCCGGCAGCCGGGTGGACGGGCACGACTTTGTACCTGCGGCCGTTGCGCTTGGCGCGTCGGCAGTGCTGGCCTCCCGTCCCCTGCCCGGCGCGGGGGTTCCCGTGCTGGTTGCGGAAGATACAGTCAGGGCTCTTGGCGGCATAGCCGCTCTGTGGCGCGACAAAACCCGCGCAAAGGTCGTGGGCGTGACCGGTACGGCCGGTAAGACCACGCTCAAGGAAGTGCTGGCGCAGGTGCTTGCGGTGCGCGGCAAAACTGCCAAAAACGCCCTGAACAACAATAATCAGATCGGCATGCCCCGCGCCATGCTGGCCACCGACGGCGACGAAGATTTTTGGGTTATGGAGGCTGGCATCAGCCATGAGGGCGACATGGAAGAACTGTCGTCCCTACTCCGCCCCGACATTGGCCTTATCCTTAACGTGGGCGCTGGCCACACCGAGGGGCTGGGCAAAAAAGGCGTTGCCTGGCACAAATCGCGTTTGCTGACCAATCTGAAGCCCGGCGGTATTGGCCTTGTCTGCGCCGACTATCCCGAACTTGTGCGCGAAGCCAGGGCAACCGGGGCGGAGCTGCATTTTTTCAGCGCCGCAGGCAGGGCGGTGGAGTACAGGGCGTCGTACGCGGGACCGGCCCCGGCAGCCAGCGCGGCGGGTGACGCGCCTGACGACAGGCGCGGTCTGTACCACCTGTGGCTTGACGGCACGCGCTGCGTGGTTACGGCCCCCTTCAGGGGCGAGTACGGGGCGGAAAACGTCATTGCCGTGGCAGCTGTAGCCCACAAGCTGGGTCTGAGCACAGCAGAGATTGCCCAGGGCCTGTCGCAAAGCAGTTTGCCCGTGCAGCGCTTTAACCAGACGCGCGTGGGCAAGTGGCTGTTTATCGACGACACGTACAATGCCAATCCGCTCTCCATGCGCCGCATGCTCGACGCGGCGGCAGAGCGGGCCGCCGGACGGCTTTTTGTGCCGGTGCTCGGCGAGATGCTGGAGCTTGGCTCTCAGGCTGCGGAAGAGCACGAGGCGCTAGGACGGCACCTTGCTGACCTTAAGCCTGCAGCAATATTCTGGAAAGGCGGCCATGGCGAAAATATCCGCGCAGGCTTGACCTGCGGGGGCTATACAGGCCCATGGTTCGAGGTGTATGACGCTGCGGCCTTTGCATCTGCATGGGCAGAGCTGTCCCAGGGTGCGTTTGCCGACTGCAAAACCGGGGGCGTGGCCTTGTTCAAGGGGTCGCGTGGCAACAGGCTTGAGTGCCTGCTGCAAACGCTGACCGAGCCTGAAGCCGTGCGGGGCTGATGGTGATGATCCTGCGCCGTCAGCAGGCGGCGGGTATAACGGTCTGCACACGACCATAAGAACGGATTAGCTGCATGTTTTATAATATTTTTGTCCCCCTCTCGTCCGAATGGACGGTACTCAACGTTTTTCGGTACATCAGCTTCCGCTCGTTGGCCGCGCTCCTCACTGCGCTTGTGCTTTCCATACTTATAGGCCCGCGCTTTATCGCCTGGTTGCGCAGCCTCAAGTGCGGCCAGTACATTCACGAAGACGTGGCAGCCCACGCCTGCAAGGCTGGCACGCCCACCATGGGCGGGTTGCTCATGCTGTTTACGCTTTCCATCAGCCTGCTGTTGTGGTCTGACCTCAATAATTCCTATATCTGGCAGGCTGTTCTGGTTTTTGCCGGTTTTGGGGCCGTGGGGTTCTGGGACGACATGACCAAGCTGCGCCACCACAAAAACAAGGGAATTTCGGGCAAGGCCAAAATGGCCGGGCAGCTCATGGTGGCTTGCGCCGCCATGGTGCTCCTGTATATCAACCCAGACTACAGCAGCAAGCTGACCATTCCTTTCTTTAAGGAGGTGACGGTTGATCTTGGCTGGTTTTACCTGCCCTTTGGCGTGTTTGTCATGGTGGCCTCTTCCAATGCGGTAAACCTTACTGACGGGCTCGACGGCCTTGCCATCGGACCCTCCATCGTGGCCTGCCTGGTATTTTCCATATTCATCTACATTACAGGCAACGCACGTTTTGCAGGATATTTGCTGCTGCCTTATATGCCCGGCGTGGGCGAAGTGACGGTTTTTTGCGCCGCCCTTGTGGGCGCAGGGCTGGGCTTTTTGTGGTTCAACGCCTATCCGGCCCAGGTGTTCATGGGCGATGTGGGCTCGCTTTCCATTGGCGGCGTACTCGGGTATCTGGCCCTGCTGTGCAAGCAGGAACTTGTACTCTCGGTGGTGGGCGGCCTTTTTGTGGCCGAAACCCTTTCCGTTATTCTTCAGGTGGGTTACTTTCGCTGGACAGGCGGCAAACGTATTTTTCGTATGGCACCCTTGCACCACCATTTTGAACTCAAGGGCGTGCCTGAATCAAAAATCATCATCCGGTTCTGGATAACTTCCATCCTTTTGGGTCTTGTGGCGCTTTCTGTTCTCAAGCTGCGCTAGGAGAGGGGATATGGCACTGGAGAAAATTCGAGGCAGGCGTATTACGGCGGGCGAACTGGCCGTGGTTGTCGGAGCGGGGCGCTCCGGTCTTGCGGCGGCCCGTTTGCTGCGACGCGCCGGGGCCAGGGTGCGGCTGCTCGACAGCAACCTTAAGGCCATGGCTGGCAGGGAAGCCCTGTTGGCGGAGCTGACGGCCCTTGGCATTGACGTACAGCTCGGCGAGCACTCTGCCGCGCAGTTTGAGGGCGCCGCCTTTGTGGTACCCAGCCCCGGCATGCCGGTGGCCAGGCTTAAAGGGCTTGTGGATACGCAGGTTTCGGAAATTCTGGCTGAAATGGAGCTTGCCTGGCGGTATCTGGACGACGAGCCGGTGTTGGCCATTACGGGCACCAGCGGCAAAACCACCACGGCTTCGCTGGCGGCTGCCATGCTGCACGAGCAGGGCTACGCCGTGTTTCTTGGCGGCAACATCGGCACGCCGCTTTCAGAGTACGTGCTTGGCAGCAAAAAGGCCGACGTGCTCGTACTTGAAATTTCCAGCTTCCAGTTGCAGGCATGCACCACTTTTTGCCCGCGCGCGGGCATTCTGCTCAATATCACGCCCAACCATCTCGATTACCACAAGGATATGGCGGAATATATCGAGGCCAAGTTTCGCCTTTTCCGCTGTCAGGACGAAGATGATCTGGCCGTGCTTGGCGAGGATCTGCACGGTCTTGCCAGGCAGTACGCCCTCAAGGCCCGCAAGGTTTTTATCAAGGCGACTGACCGCTTCACCAACAGTTGCCTTATGGGGGCGCACAACCGCATCAATGAAGAAGCGGCCTGGCAGGCCTGCCGTCTGTTTGGCGTGACCGAAGCCGCCGCTGCTCGCGCGGTTGAGCGCTTTAAGCCTCTGCCGCACCGACTTGAGCGGGTGCGCGAGCGGGGTGGCGTGCTGTACGTCAATGATTCCAAATGCACTACGGTATCGGCATTGCAGGTTGCGCTTGAAGCTTTTGACCGCCCGGTGCGGCTGCTTTGCGGCGGCAAATTCAAGGGCGGCGATCTGGCTGGTCTTGCCGACCTGCTGCGCGCCAAGGTGCGCGAGGTGGTGCTGTTTGGGGCCAGCCGCGAACACTTTGAAAAGGCCTGGCAGGGTATTGTGCCCATAAGCTGGTACGAAACCATGGAGCCGGCAGTGCGCTTTGCGACCGCAAACGCCAAGAGCGGCGATGTGGTGCTGCTTGCACCCGCCACCTCAAGCTATGACCTGTACAAAAACTACGAACAACGCGGCGAAGACTTTAAACGGATAGTGGGTATGCTGTCATGAAGAACCTCTTCAGCGGCAAATCCAAGACCCCCAAGGTTAACAGCGCCATGGCGCGGGCTACGGAAGAAGGGCCGTTTGCTCCCTTTGACTGGTGGCTGTTTACCATCATGCTGATCATACTTGCCATTGGGCTTGTCATGGTGCTCTCGGCCAGCGGCATAGTTGCCGAGCAGGTCAACGGCGACAAATACTTCTTTTTCAAGCGCCAGGTCATTTTTGCCCTTGTCGGCGGCGCGGCTCTGTGGGGCGCGGCGCTTCTGCCCCGGCACTGGCTGTACCGCATGCAGTATCCCGCTCTTTTTCTGGCGCTGTTGCTGCTGCTGGTGACGCTCTCGCCGCTTACGCCCGCCATCAACGGTGCAAAACGGTGGATTCCTTTGGGCTTTATCTCCATCCAGCCCATGGAATTTGTCAAAATTGCCCTGGCCCTGTATCTGGCGTATTTTATGAGCTCCAAGCAGGATCTCATCAAAACCTTCAGCCGAGGCGTCATCCCGCCCTTTGCGGTCACAGGCCTGTTCTGCTTTTTGCTGCTGCTGCAGCCCGACTTTGGCAGCGCCGTTGTTCTGGCAAGCATCCTGTTTTTTATGTGCGTTGCTGGCGGCACGCGGTTTATCTATCTGTTCTTTTCCGTAGCGCTGGCCTGCGGCGGTGCAATGGCGCTGGCTATTTCGTCTCCCTACCGTTTGCGCCGCCTGCTGGCTTTTCTTGATCCTTTTCAGGATGCTCACAATACTGGTTACCAGCTGGTGCAGTCGCTGCTGGCCATCGGTTCGGGCAGTTTTTTTGGCGTGGGTGTGGGGGCCAGCAAGCAAAAGATGTTTTATCTGCCTGAAGCCCACAACGACTTTATCATGGCCGTGCTGGCCGAAGAAATGGGCTTTGTGGGCGTGAGCGTGGTGATGATATTGTTCGCGCTGCTTTTCTGGCGCTGCTACAAGATCATCATGGGACAGCGCAACCTGCGCGACCGCTTTACGGCTTTTGGCATCACCACCATTCTTGCCATGGGCGCGGTCATGAATCTGGCCGTGGTTATGGGGGTTGCGCCGCCCAAGGGCGTGCCCATGCCCCTGATGAGTTACGGCGGCAGTAACCTTTTGGCCACCATGCTGTGCGTGGGCCTGCTTATGAATTTTTCAAGGACGGCGGACACATGGACAACATCCTCCTGACGACTGGCGGAACCGGCGGGCACATTTTTCCGGCACTGGCTGTGGCAGAGGAATTGCGGCGCCGCAATCCCAATGCCAACTTGCTGTTTGTGGGTTCGCTCTATGGGCCGGAAGAACGCCTGATGCGTCAGGCGGGTATCCCCTTTGAGGGGCTGCCTGTGCGCGGGCTGCTTGGCCGTGGTTTCAAGGCCGTGGGAGCTGGCGCGCAGATGGCTTTGGCCGTGGTCAAGGCCATGGGCATCATACGCCGCTTCAGGCCTGACGTTGTGGCTGGATTTGGCGGATATGCGGCGTTTGCGCCCATGCTGGCCGCAAGGCTGCTGGGCGTGCCCGGCGTGCTGCACGAGCAGAACGCCGTCGCCGGGGCCAGCAACCGCTTTTTGGCCCGGCTGGCGAGGCGCGTTTGTATTTCGCTGCCCAACACCAGCGGCTTTGACATGAAAAAATGCGTTTTTACCGGCAACCCCGTGCGTGCCGCCGTCAGCGAAGTGGGCCAGCTCGACCGTCAGCGGCAGAGCCGTCGCCTGCTGGTCATGGGCGGATCGCAGGGCGCGCACGCTCTCAACGCCTTTATGCTGGAAAATCTTGCGGAATTTCGTGGCGCAGGGGTGGAAATTCGCCACCAGACAGGCACCACCGACGAAGGCAGCGTGCGTGCGGCCTATGTGGCTGCGGGCTATGCGCCCGGTTGCGTCTCCGCCTTTATTGACGACATGGCCGGTGCCTACGCCTGGGCCGACGTCGCCCTGTGCCGCGCCGGAGCCAGCACCGTGGCGGAGCTTTGCGCCGCCGGATTGCCCTCGGTTCTTGTGCCCTTTCCCTATGCAATTCACGATCACCAGACCCGCAACGCCGAGGTGCTGACCCGCAGCGGCGCAGCCGTGCTTGTTCCCGAGGGCCGCATGGCCGTACAGAACATGGCGGACATACTGTTGCGGCTTTTGACCATGCCCGGCGAACGCGAGCCCATGGCCGCAGCGGCGCTTTCCGCCGCACGGCCTGATGCTGCCGCGCGCGTGGTGGCCGTTCTCGAAGAAACAGCGTAGTCATTTCTTTGGGTAGCATGCGGTGCGCCCGTGGCGATATTTGTGGGAAAACTCAACCCTTCAAATTATCTAGACTTTCTTTAAAGGTATAGCATGAACAGCAAGATTCGGCGTATTCATATGGTTGGTATCGGCGGTGCGGGCATGAGCGGTATTGCCGAGGTTCTTCTCAATCAGGGCTACGAGGTTTCCGGCTCTGACATGAGTGATTCGGCTGTTGTGCGGCATCTGCGGGAGCTTGGCGCTAAGGTTGCCGTGGGCCACGCGGCGGAAAACGTGGGCGACGTGCAGGTGCTCGTCAAGTCCACGGCCATCAGCGATGAAAACCCAGAGCTGGCCGAAGCCCGCCGCCGCAATATCGCCATTATTCCGCGTGCGGAAATGCTGGCCGAGCTCATGCGCCTGCGTCAGGGTATCGCCATAGCGGGCACGCACGGCAAAACCACAACCACGTCGCTGACCGCGTCCATTTTTGATACTGCCGGGCTTGATCCTACCGTGATTATCGGCGGACGGCTTAACGCCTACGGTACCAACGCGCACCTCGGCCATGGCGAATATCTGATAGCCGAAGCAGACGAATCTGACGGCTCCTTTTTGTGCCTCCTGCCTATCATCAATGTCGTCACAAACGTGGACGAGGATCACCTCGACCACTACAAGACCCGCGATGGCATCGACGCCGCTTTTGTGGAGTTTATGAACAATGTGCCGTTTTACGGCCTGAACATCGTCTGCGGCGACGACCCCGGCGTACGCGCGTTGCTCGCGCGGGTTAAGCGCCCCGTGCTGACCTACGGCTTTGCGGAAGACAACGTACTGCGCGCTGTGCCGCTTGAGTGCGGCGTTCGCAACAATTTTGAGGTATGGCGCAGCGGCAAAAAGCTGGGCAAGGTCAGCCTGCCCCAGCCGGGCCGTCACAACATGCTCAATGCCCTTGCCGCCATTGGCGCGGCTATGGAAGTAGACATCAGCTTTGACAAATGCGCTGAAGGCCTCAACGGCTTTGGCGGTGTAGGGCGTCGCTTTGAATTCAAGGGCGAGCGGGCAGGCGTGACCGTCGTTGACGACTACGGTCATCACCCGGCGGAAATTGCGGCCACACTTGCCACCGCGCGGCAGGTTTTTCCGGGTCGGCGTCTGGTTGCGGCGTTTCAACCGCACCGCTTCAGCCGCACGCAGGCCCANTTTGGCGAGTTTTGCAAGGTGTTCGACAACGTTGACCAGCTGCTGCTTACCGAAATTTACGCCGCCTCCGAAAAGCCCATCCCCGGGGTTTCCGGCCAAAGCCTCGCGCAGGGCATTCGTCAGGTTTCCACCACGCCTGTGGAGTATTTTCAGACGCTAAACGACATCGCCGCAGCCCTGCCGGGCATACTCAAGGCGGGTGACGTGCTGCTTACCCTTGGCGCTGGCAGCATTACCCGGCTTGGCCCCGCGTGGATTGAGGGACAGAACCATGCGTGAGATGCCCGCGCCTTTTCTTGCGCCCCGCACCACCCTGCGGGTGGGCGGAACCGCCATTGCCGAGCTTGTGCTTGAGCAGTGGGAGGATGTTTATCTACTACCAGATAAGCTAAAGGCTCTGGGCGGCACTCCCCTGGTATTGGGCGCTGGCAGCAATATTCTTGCGCAGGACGGCGAGCTGCCCCTGGTCTTGATACGGCCTTTTTTTTACGACGGGCCGGAGATTGCTGGCGAGGCTGACGGTAAAATTTTGGTGCGCGCAGGCGCGGGCGTTCCCATGGCGCGGTTGCTGCGTTTTTGCTCTGTACGCGGCCTTTCTGGCCTTGAGGGGCTGGTGGGCATACCTGGCAGCGTGGGCGGGGCGGTAGCCATGAACGCGGGCTCCCACGGTACGGAAACATGCAAAAATATCCATTCTGTACAGGTAGTTATTAACAACACTATTGAGCGTATCAGCGCAAGTGCACTGCAATACGGCTACCGCACCCTTAGTATCAACGGGAAAAAGAATGATTTTATCGTCTTGGAAGCCACATTTGGCTTGACCGTTGCTGAAAGGGATGGCATCTGTAATTGCATGCGTCACAACTTTTTTAAGAAAAAGTCTAAACAACCTGTGACGGCCTGGAGCGCGGGGTGCGTGTTCAAAAACCCCTCGCCTGAAATGTCTGCCGGAAGGCTGCTGGATGAAGCGGGCTTCAAGGGCAGAAAGCTTGGGGGAATGGCTTTTTCAACCCTGCATGCAAATTTTTTGATTAACGAAGGCAAGGGCAGCGCCACGGCAGCCCTGGCTCTGTTGCAAGAGGCCCGGGAAGCTGTGCTGCAGCGGTTCGGCATTGCGCTTGAACCGGAGGTCAGGATAGTGCCATGCCTCTTGCCCTGAAAAAAAACGGTCGTAAGGCCCGCAACTCCTACACCCGGTCGTCTGGGCCCGCAAAAAAGAGCGGCAATGGTTCCGGGGTTCGTATTGGGGGCGTAGTCGCGGGGATTTTTAAAAGGCTCAAGGGCTTTAGCGGTCTGAAAAGCCTTGCAGCGCTGACAGTGCTGCTGGCCGGTCTGGGCTTGATCATTGCGGGAGTTTGCTATTCGTCGCTATGGCTCTACAACAAGGCCATTACCAGCGATTTTTTTACCACCCGCCATGTGGACGTGACAGGCAACGTGCGGCTCTCGCACGATATGGTGCTGCAGTACGGCGGCATCCGCGAGGGTGACAACAGCCTTGCCGTCAGCATCGCCAAGGTCGAGCGAAATTTGCGCAAGACGCCCTGGGTTGAAGAAGCTTCGGTCAAGCGACTTTTGCCAGACAGGTTTGTGATCAAGCTGAAAGAGCGCTTGCCTACATTTTGGGTGCATAAGGACGGGGTGCTGTATTACGCCAACGAGCGTGGCGAGATAATTGCCCCTGTGGAAAGCAAAAACTTTCTTTCGTTGCCTACTCTGCGGGTTGAATCCGGAGCGGAAGACGACCTGCCGTACCTGACGCGACTGATGAAGGGCATGCAGAGCGGCTTGCTGCCGGTGGAAGCTGGGGCAGTTTCGTCTGTCAGCATTAGCCCAGGCAAGGGCATTGAAATTTATTTGGAAGACAGGGAACTGCGGCTCTCCATCGCCACAGATGATTGGGAGGGCAACCTTTCCCGGTTAAGTTTAACCCTTGGTGATCTGGCCCGTAGGCACGAGCTGCGCAATGTGCGCGAAATTCGGTCTGTTAACGGCAATGTCTGGGTTTTGCTTAACCAACCTGCGTAAGAAGCTTGCGGCATAAGCCTTGCGGCGTGCCGCCGTGACCCGGAGAAAGGCGTTTTGAGGAGAATGGCATGAACAAGTCCGAGCTCATCGTTGGCCTCGACATCGGCACCACAAAGATTTGCGCTGTGGTGGGCGAACTGTCGGAGTCGGGTCTTGTAGATGTGGTGGGCATCGGCACCAGTGTTTCTACCGGTTTGCGCAAGGGTGTGGTGGTTAACATAGAGCAGACCGTCCAGTCCATCCGCAAGGCGGTTGAAGATGCAGAGCTCATGGCAGGCTGCGAGATACACTCTGTGTATGTGGGCATTGCGGGCAGCCATATTATGGGCATCAACAGCCATGGCGTCATTGCCGTCAAAGGCGGCGAGGTGGCGCAGCGCGATATCGAGCGCGCCCTCGACGCAGCGCGGGCCGTGGCCATCCCAGCCGATCGCGAAGTTATCCATATCCTGCCGCAGGAATATATAGTTGATAACCAGCGCGGTATTGCCGACCCGCTCGGCATGGCTGGCGTGCGCCTTGAGGTAAAGGTGCACATTGTCACCGGCGCTGTTTCATCCGCGCAAAACATCGTGCGCTCCTGCCATCGCAGCCAGCTGGAAGTGGCCGACATCGCCCTTGAGTCGCTGGCTTCCGCCAAAGCAGTGCTTACTGAAGAAGAGCGTGAAATCGGCGTCGCCCTGGTTGACCTTGGCGGCGGCACCACCGATATCGCCGTTTTTGCCAACGACGCCATCAAGCACACTGCCGTGCTGGCACTTGGCGGACAAAACCTTTCCAACGACATTGCCTTTGGCCTGCGCACGCCCATCGCCTCTGCGGAAAAAATCAAGCTCAAATACGGCTGCGCCCTGGCCGACCTTGTGCGCAACGACGAATTTATCGAAGTTCCCAGTGTGGGCGGCCGCGAGCCGCGCCGCCTTTCGCGTCAGGTGCTGGCCGAGATATGCGAGCCGCGCATGGAAGAAATACTTTACCTTGTGGACCAGACCCTTGTGCGCTCTGGCTACAAAGACATGATCGGCGCCGGTGTTGTGCTTACCGGCGGCACGGCCCTGATCGACGGCTGCCAGGAACTGGGCGAGCAGATATTCAACCTGCCCACGCGCATCGGCTACCCGCGCAACATCGGGGGCCTCAAGGACGTGGTCAACAGCCCCAAGTTTTCCACTGCGGTGGGCCTGTTGCGTTACGGCGCGGAGAAGGAACTTTCCGGGCAGAAAAAATTTACCACACGTAGCGAGAGCGGCGTTTTTGACGGCGTACTTGCGCGAATGAAAAAGTGGTTTGCGGACATTTCATAACAACCTCAAGCGGGCATTTGAGGACAGCACAGAGGAGAGGTGCAATGGCTCAGTCTATCGTAGATGATATCGATACCTCGTTGGCCAGCAATGCCAAGATCAAAGTCATTGGCGTGGGTGGCGGCGGCGGTAACGCTGTGCAGAACATGATTGCCTCTGGCTTGCGCGGAGTCCAGTTTGTTTGCGCCAATACCGATGTACAGGCGTTGAACAAGAACGGAGCTTCCGTCAAGGTGCAGCTGGGCGAAAAGCTCACCAAAGGCCTTGGCGCTGGCGCCAACCCCTCCATTGGCCGCGAGGCTGCAGTGGAAAGCGTGGGCAGCATTCGTGAAGCTATCGGCGACGCCGACATGGTCTTTGTCACCGCTGGCATGGGCGGCGGCACCGGCACCGGGGCGGCCCCTGTGGTGGCTCAGGCCGCCAAGGAAATGGGTGCGCTTACCGTGGGTGTGGTGACCAAGCCCTTCAGTTTTGAAGGCGCCAAACGCAAACGTGCCGCCGAAGCCGGGCTTGAGGAGTTCAAGCAGCATGTCGACTGCCTGATCACCATTCCCAATGATCGCCTGCTTGCTTTTGCTCCCAAAAAAGCGCCTTTCTCCGAAATGCTGCAGAAAGCCAACGATGTGCTGTACTACGCCGTCAAGGGCATCTCTGATGTTATCGTGGGTGAAGGCCTGATTAACCTCGACTTCGCAGACGTGCGCACCACCATGGCCGAAGCCGGTCTGGCCCTGATGGGCACGGGCATCGCTTCTGGCGAAAACCGCGCCCGCGAGGCCGCGCAGCGCGCCATCATGAGCCCGCTGCTCGAAGATGTTTCGCTTGAAGGCGCCAAGGCCGTGCTCTACAACATCACCGCGCCCACTGACATCACCGCTGACGAAATCGCAGAAATTGGCGAAATCATTGGTGATGCCACGCCCGAAGACGCCAACATCATTTTTGGCGTCGTGTTTGACGACAATATCGGCGACGAAATTCGCCTTACGGTCATTGCCACCGGCATTGACTCTCCTCAGGTCATCCAGCCCGTGCAGGCCCCTGCCGCCACGGTCACCAACTTCCGCAAGCCTGGCCCGGACGCCGTGGTTGCCGAACCGCGCCGCGCCACTTCGCGCCTTGCACAGCAAAACATGATGGACGAGCAGGAACGTGCGGAAACCCGCCTGCCGCAGACCCCCCGCCGTGCTGAAGTGGAACGCTGGTATGATGAAAACAGCAGCCGTCCTTCGTACCTGCAGAAGCGTGAAGTTGTAGGCCAGCCGCGCCGCCGTGCGCACAATCCCGGCCATGAAGACTTCACCTATGACGAGGATGATTTTGAAATTCCAACCTTCATTCGCACGCAGGCTGACTAGTAACCGCAGCCATGGTGCAGGGGCTGGCTGGTTGCCGCCCCAGAAGGCTCATGATTTTCAGGGCTTGCCTCTTCGGCCCTGAAATGCCCGCCGGGAGGCCCATTGGGGGCCTCCCAGAGCGGGGCGTGAATGTCCGCATTTTTGCCGCAACCCCTCGTGGGTTGCGGCTTTTTTTGTATGTAGCCCCCGCCCAGCGGGGGGGTACATACAATTAAAGGCGAGTTGCATTTGACAGCAACTCGCCTTTTAGTATGCAGCGGCCCAGGCAAGCGGAGGCACTGGGTTGAACCAGCGGGTTTGAAACAGCAACTATGCCGGCAAAGCCGGTTTTTGATTCCCTGCAACCCCTTGGGTCAGGTGGACGGTGCAGATCAACGGCAGGCTAGACGTTGAACAAAAAGTGCATGACGTCGCCGTCGCTGACGACGTATTCCTTGCCTTCCACGCGCAGCACTCCGTCGGCGCGGCAGGCAGCCTCGCTCTCGTGGCTCATGTAGTCGTCGTACGAGATCACTTCGGCGCGGATGAAGCCTCGTTCAAAATCGGTATGAATGACGCCTGCCGCCTGCGGGGCCTTCCAGCCCTTGTGGATCGTCCAGGCGCGCACTTCGTCCGGCCCGGCGGTAAAGTAGCTGCATAGGCCAAGGGTGTCGTAGCCGGTGTGGATGATGCGCACAAGGCCGCTTTCGTCAATGCCGTACGAGGCCAGCAGCTCGGCCTGTTCCTCGTCGGGCAGGCCCTGCAGCTCTTCCTCAAGCTTGGCGCAGATGCGAGCAAAACCCGCCTGACGCTCCTTGGCAAAAGACTCAAGCGTGGCGGAAAATCCGTTGCCGTCGGCCACGGCGGCTTCATCCACATTGGCGCAGTATATGACGGGCTTGGCCGTGAGCAGCCCCAGCTCGCGCCATGTGGTCATGAACAGTTCGTTTTCCGGCAGGCTAAAGCCGCGCGCCGGTTTGCCGTCGTTGAGCTGGGCCAGCAGGGTCTGCATTATTTCAGCGGCCGCCTTGGCGTCCTTGCTGCCTTTGGCCAGCTTTTGCAGCTTGTCCAGACGCTTTTCAACACTTTGCAGGTCGGCCAGCAAAAGTTCCGTTTCAATGGTGTCCACGTCGCGCAGTGGGTCAACGTCGCCGTCCACATGCGTGATGTTTTCATCTTCAAAGCAGCGCACCACATGCACAATGGCCGCGCATTCACGTATATTGCCCAAAAACTGGTTGCCCAGCCCTTCGCCCTTGCTGGCGCCGCGCACCAGACCGGCAATGTCGATAAAATCAACGCTGGCGTAGATGGTCTTTTTGGGCTTGGCCTTGGCGGTCAGCGCGTCCACCCGCTTGTCCGGCACGGCCACAGTGGCCTTGTTGGGCTCGATGGTGCAAAAGGGGTAGTTGGCGGCCTGAGCGTTCTGGGCTTTGGTCAGGGCGTTGAACAGGGTGGATTTGCCTACGTTTGGCAGGCCCACAATACCAATGCTGAGCGACATGTTGTCTCCTTGCCGTGCGCAAAAAGGCGTATAGCCCGCAGTGGGCGGCGTGCCCGCGCGGGTCTGGCCGCCGAAAGCGTCGGCGGCCTGGGTTCAGAAATCAGCTACGGTTTTGCCCTTGCGGACAAGACGGAATCAGGAACCATGCGTTGCCCCAAAGGCAACCCGCGCCGTCATGCAGACAGGCGCGGGCATGTTATAGACGCAAAGCGCAAGTGAAGCAAGAAGCCTGCGGGCCATACTACGATCAACCCGCAGCAGGGGGCAAGGCCTACTGCAGGCGCGTGCGCACAGTGGGCGTCAGGCCGTCGCCGGGGCCCGCCTCGCGCACCAGGGGGCGCAGATCGTCCGTAATGGGCACCGTGGCCGTGGCCATGGCCAGCACCTCGTTGCTTGAGGTGTGGATAAGGCGGATGCTGAAGCGCACCTGCTCGCTGGTGGCAATGTACGTGCCCGCCAGCACGGCCTGGCTTGTGCCGCTGGAGCTGGAAAGCTGGCGCACGTCGCGGGTGAGGATAAACTCGCCCTTGAGCTTGTCAAAGCGTATGTCGCGGCCCTTGCGCAGCTCCTGAAATCGGTAGCCCGCATTGATGAGCCAGCGCGAGATTTCTTCCGTCATCTGGCGGGCCAGGGGCGAGGCCTCGTCAAGGTTGTTGATGTTCACGGGGGTAGTGCCCATGATCATGATGCGCGCCCTGGCCAGGGATTCGCGGTCTTTGCGGCTCATGTCCTGACTGTCGCCCGAAAAACGCATCATGAGCTGCTCGTCAAGCTGTTTGGCGAGGCTTTCTGCCGCCTTGGGCACGTTGCCCGCCGCCGCTGCCGTAAGGGGAAACAGCAGGGCCGCAAGTACAAGAATGGTGATAAAAAAGCGGTTCATGTCAATCCTCAGCGCATGGTGCGCAAAAGCAGTTCAATGCCAGACAGCTCTCTTTTGATGACAGATAAGGTTTGGTCATCGGCGCAAATGGAGAGAGCCTGAAGATACCGCTGCCGCGCAAGTTCATAACGTCCCTGTTCACGAAACTGGCGGGCCTGGTCAAGATAGGCCAGGCTGTGCTTGTTGGCGTCGTAAAGGTAGTTGGCCCGGTCCGTTGCCTCGCGCTTTGCCTGTGCGTCAGAAGCGCTCTGGCCGCTGTAGGTCGACATGCTGTCCGCCAGGGCCGGGGCCGACGTCAGCGCCGCCAGGGGCAGGGCTGCCGATGCTGCAAGGCAGAGTGCGCAAATGCTGTTCAACAATGTTTTCATGGCAATTCCGGCGTTACCGGCCTTGTTTGATAGTAAGCGTGCCGCTGCTGATGCTGCTGGCAGGCGTGTAGAGCGAGGTTGGGGCTGGTCTGGCCTTTGCTGTGGAGCTGTTGTCGGCTGTCTTGACCGGCGGGGGGGTGTCTGCCTGCGCCATGCGCTCCACTATGGGCGTATTTACCAGCACAAGCTGGCCCGTGCGCAGCACAAGGCCATCACTGGTACGAACGAGGCGCGCATTGATAAAGGTGGCGTCCTTGTCTACATAATATGTGCCCACAACCACCGCAGCCCACTTTTGCCCGGTGGTGGAGACCATCTGGTTGGCTGCAAGGGCAAGATCATCACGCCCGCCCTGCACGTTGATGACGCCGTTGAGCCTGTATTCACGCGTGGGAAAGCCCCGCTGGTTAAATTCGTAAAACAGCGATTCGGCCATAAGCCTGCCCATGGGCGAACTTTGCGAGGTGTTGTTCTGGTTAACAAAAGCCGTGGGCATGGCCACAAAACCCTGTATAGCGTCGTTGGGCATGGTGGCCAGCATCTGCTCGGCCAGCTCGCGGCTTTTGAGCTTGAGCTCCACGGCATCAGTGTAGCCGGGCGAAAGGGCCGACGGGCCACTCTTGGTGCAGCCGGGTACGAGCGGCAGCAACAGTGCGCAAAGTATAAGCAGACGCGGCATGATATGCATATAAACCCCAATAAGTGTTCGCGAGCGCCCTGTGCGGTGCGGCGGGGTACGCCCTGCCTTGCTGCAGGCCGTCTGCCGGCGCGTTTGGGCCGTTGCCCGCAGCCTTGGGTGCAGCTCTATTCCTTATTCTTATCGTCATGATGGCCGCAAACTTGAGTGCAGACGGAAAAAACGTCTGCACGCGGCCTTTGGTTAAAAAACTTTGCAAAACACGTTCCAGAGTTAACTTTTTCCCATTGCCGGGCAGGCTGGCGCGGGCAAAATTTTTACTACCTCTGGTTGCTGACGGGCAAACGGCATACGCCGCAGTCTGTCGGCGCACTTGGCTTGCAAGGGGAAATAGCATACAAGATTCGTTTACGGAACGCTGCGGCCTGTGGACGCAGCTTCATGATGTTTTTGAGGGGGCAGCATGCACAAGCGCACAACCCGCGCCATTAAACTGGGCGGGCTTTCCATTGGCGGCGGCGCACCTGTGATGGTGCAGAGCATGACCAATACCGATACCCGCGATGCCGAGGCCACGCTGGCGCAGATTGAGCGTCTTGAAGCTCGCGGCTGCGAGGCCGTGCGCGTGGCCGTGCCCGACGAGGCTGCTGTTGCGGCCCTGCCCGCCATCCGTGCCGGTACGCGTCTGCCGCTTATTGCGGATATCCACTTTGACTACCGCCTTGCCGTGGCTTCGCTTGAAGCCGGGCTTGAGGGCCTGCGCATCAATCCCGGCAATATTGGCCCAAGGGAACATGTCGACCGCGTGGTAGATGCCGCCAAGGCCCATGGCGCGGTTATTCGCGTGGGGGTCAACTCCGGCTCGGTTGAAAAGCGCCTGCTGCAGCAGTACGGCGGCCCCTGCCCCGAGGCGCTGGTCGAGAGCGCGTTGGGCCATGTGCGCATGCTTGAGGCCCGTGGATTTTACGACACCAAAATTTCGCTCAAGTCTTCATCTGTGCTCGATACCATCGCCTCGTACCGCAAGCTTGCAGAAGTGTGCGATTACCCGCTGCACATCGGCGTGACCGAGGCGGGGGGGCTCATGCGCGGCACGGTCAAATCCGCCGTGGGGCTGGGTATCTTGCTGCATGAGGGCATTGGCGACACCCTGCGTGTTTCGCTCACCGCCGACCCGGCGGAAGAAGTAACCGTGGCGTGGGAAATTCTGCGTGCCCTTGGTCTGCGCTCTCGTGGGCCGGAGATCATATCGTGCCCCACCTGCGGGCGCACGGAGATTGACCTTTTTTCGCTCGCGCGCGCGGTGGAAGACCGCCTGGCGACATCCACAGCCGACATCAAGGTGGCGGTCATGGGCTGCGTGGTCAACGGACCCGGCGAGGCCCGCGAGGCCGATCTGGGCGTTGCTGGCGGGCGCGACAAGGGCATCATATTTCGCAAGGGCGAGGTCATCCGCTCGGTCAAGGGGCAGGATGCCCTGCTGGCGGCTTTTATGGAAGAACTGCAACAACTGCTCAACGAAAAGGAATCACAGTAATGCGTTTCAGCAACTGCTATATTCCCACCCTCAAGGAATCCCCGGCCGATGCCGAAGTAATCAGCCACAAGCTTTTGCTGCGTGCCGGTATGGTGCGCAGGCTTACTTCGGGTATGTACACCTATCTGCCGCTGGGCCTGCGGGTAATTGAAAAAATAAGCCGCGTTGTGCGCGAAGAAATGGCCGTCGCCAATTTTGAAGAGCTGCTGATGCCCATGGTGCAGCCCGCCGACCTGTGGAAAGAATCGGGTCGCTGGGAGCACTACGGCAAGGAACTGCTGCGCTTCAGGGACCGCAACGAGCGCGAATACTGCCTTGGCCCCACGCACGAAGAAGTCATCACCGACCTCGTGCGCGGCGAAGTGCGCTCGTACCGCCAGCTGCCCGTGCGCCTGTACCAGATACAGACCAAGTTTCGCGACGAAATCCGCCCCCGGTTCGGCCTTATGCGCGGGCGCGAATTTATCATGCAGGACGGCTACTCCTTTGACGCCACCGAAGAAGGCTCAAAGCAGAACTACTGGGCCTGTCACGCTGCCTACAAGCGTATTTTCCAGCGCCTTGGGCTCAAGTTTCGCCCAGTGGAGGCCGACTCCGGCTCCATCGGCGGCAACTTTTCACACGAATTCATGGTGCTGGCCGATACGGGCGAGGATACCATCGCCTTTTGTCACCACTGCGACTACGCGGCCAACGTCGAGCGCGCCGAGGTGGTCTGGAACGGACATCCCTGCACCCAGTCCTGCGCCCCGGCANAAAAGGTAGCCACCCCCAACGCGCATACGGTTGAAGAAGTGGCGGCCCTGCTTGGCGTGGCCGCGTCCACTGTGGTCAAGACCATGCTCTTCAGGGTGGACGGCAAGCCCGTGGCCGTGCTTGTGCGCGGCGACCGCGAAGTAAACGACATCAAGCTCAAAAACCTACTTAACGCGCAGGATGTGGTGATGGCCGACGCCGCCACCGTGCAGGAGCTGACCAAGGCCCCCGTGGGCTTTGCCGGGCCTGTGGGGCTGGGCATCCCCGTTTACGCCGATGCCGAGCTGCAGGCGGGTACGGATTATGTGGTCGGGGCCAACGCCGCCGACGCCCATCTTGTACATGTGGACCTCAAGCGCGACGCTGCCGTTGCTGCCTGGGCCGATCTGCGCGCCATCACCCCCGAGGACAAGTGCCCCCGCTGCGGTGGGCGCATCGAACTGACGCGCGGCATCGAAGTGGGCCACGTGTTCATGCTTGGCCGCAAATACAGCGACGCCATGCACGCCGCCTTCCTTGACGAAAACGGCAAGGAACAGATCATGATCATGGGCTGCTACGGCATCGGCGTTTCGCGCGTGGCCGCAGCAGCCATCGAGCAGAACAACGACGAGCACGGCATTGTGTTTCCGCCGCCGCTGGCCCCTTACGACTGCATTTTGCTCAACCTTGATCCGCGCAACGACGAGGTCACCGCCAAGGTCGAGCAGATCTACGCCATGCTCAGGGATATGGGCGTGGATGTACTGATGGACGACCGCGACGAACGTCCCGGTGTCAAGTTCAAGGATGCGGATTTGCTGGGTATCCCCATGCAGCTCGTGGTGGGCGGCAAGGGCCTTGCCAAAGGTATTGTGGAATGCAAGGACCGCCGTAGCGGCGAAAAGGGCGAGCTGCCCGCCGACGCCATGACGGAAGCCTTTACGGCCTGGGCCGCCAAGGTGCGCGAAGGCTGGGAACAGCAGCAGGGGTAACGCTGCCAACAGATAGGCAAAAGAACATTCCTGGCCTTTAAAACCCCCGCCTCCGGCATTGGGCCGGGCAACCGGCGTCATGCGCGCTATGGGGGGGGTACCGGGCTGATTAGTATTGTTGAAGGGGCGCGTACAGCGCCCTTTCGACAACGCAGCCCCAGCAANGGCCTCAATATCTGCCTTGCACGGAGCACTATGCAGGAAGCCATACTGTCCGTCCGTGAGCTTACGGAGCAGCTGCGCAAAACGCTCGAGGGGCGCTTTCCCTTTGTCTGGGTGCGGGGCGAGGTGACCAACCTTACCCGTCCCAACTCGGGGCACGTCTACTTTACGCTCAAGGATGCGGACGCCCAGTTGCAGTGCGTGTGGTTTCGCCACATGCAACGGCAGACCAGCCAGGGCTTTGACCCGCTGACGGGCGAGGTCTTTGATTCGCCGCGCCCGTCGCCGCTGGAGCTTTTGCGCAACGGCCTTGATGTGCTGTGCGCCGGGCGTATTACGCTGTATGCCCCGCGAGGGCAGTACCAGCTGGCCGTGGAGCTGATGCAGCCAGCGGGCGAGGGGCTGTTGGCGCAGGCCTTTGAGGCCAGCAAGCGCAAGCTGGCGGCTCTGGGATATTTCAACCGCGAGCGCAAGCGGCCCCTGCCGCACGATCCGCAGCGGGTGGCCCTCATCACCTCGCCAACGGGCGCGGCCATTCACGATTTTATGGAGCTGGCGTCCAGCCGTGGCAGCGGGGCGCGCATCCGTCTGTTTCCGGCTCTGGTGCAGGGGGCTGAGGCCGCCCCGGCCATTGTGCGGGCGCTGCAGCAGGCCAACGAGCAGGGCTGGGCGCAGGTTATCGTGCTGGTGCGCGGCGGCGGCTCGCTGGAAGACCTGTGGGCCTTTAATGAAGAGGCCGTGGCCGAGGCCGTATTTGAGTCGCGCCTGCCGGTGCTGGCGGGCATCGGGCATGAGGTGGACGTTACCCTTGCCGACATGACGGCAGATTTGCGCGCTGCAACGCCCTCGCACGCGGCGCAACTGCTCTGGCCCGCGCGGGCCGAACTTTTTCAGCTGGTGGACGAGGCGGAGGCAGCCCTGGTGCGGGCCGCACGGCGGCGGCTTGAAACGGCGGGGCAACGTCTTGGTCAGTACGAAAGCGCCCTGCGCTGGTTTTCGCCCATGCGGCATCAGGCCCGCCTTGCGGAGCAGCTTGAAGGCCTGCACCACCGCCTGCACCGGGCCGCCCTGCAGTGGGTAGGGAGCGTCGAGGCCCGGCGCGACAGCCTTGCACGTGCGCTGCAGACAGCCCTGAGCCCGGCGCGGCTGGACTTGCTGGCCAGCAGGGTTGACGCTCTTGCGGCCAATATGGCGTCAGCCATGCCGCGCCTGCTGACAGCCCAACAGCAACGGCTCGATGCCGCTCACCAGCGTCTGCAAACGGCAGGGCAGGAAATGCTCGCCCGATCGGGGCGCGAGCTGGATAAACTGGAATTTGCGCTGTCGGCGGCCAACCCGCTTGCACCGCTCAAACGGGGCTATGCGCTGGTGCGCGGCGCGGATGGCGGTTTGCTGCGCTCGGTAGCGGCAGCCCCTGTGGGCAGCGCCATATCGGTGCGGCTGGCGGACGGCAGCCTTGCCGCCGTGGTCAGCAAGGTGCAGCCGGATGCGGAACGATCCGCAGCGTCAGAAGCCGCACAGGTTGCCCAAAAACAAGGACGGAAGAGCTGATATGTCCGTATCTGTGCCTGTACGCCTCATCATGGCGCTGCTGACGTGGAGCATCTGCCTGGGAGGGACTGCCGCACTGGCTGCGCCCTCGCTCATACTTGACGCGCCAGAGTCCGTGGCCAGGGGCGACGCCTTTCCCGCTTTGGCAGTCAGCGACGCGCCTGCCAAGACGTTTACTTTTCGTTGGCTGGGCAAAACCTATGAGGCCAGGGCCGAGCAGGTGAGTAACAACACTGCTGCCGGGGCTACCCCCCGCTGGCAGGCTGTCATGCTGCTGCCCGTGCCGCTGGAAGAAAAAGAATCGGCGCGCGATCTTGCCGTGGCCACGGGCAACGGCAAGGCTGCCCCAGCGGCGACGCGCCAAATTACTTTTTTTGACAAAGACCGCCCGGTGCAAAAGATCACTGTGGATAAAAAATACGTTGACCCTCCGGCGGCTGAGATGGCGCGCATCAAGGCCGACAGGGAGCTTGTGCGGCAGGCGCTGGCCCAGCGCCTGCCTGAACGTTTGTGGGTTTTGCCCTTTGTGCGGCCTGTGCCCGGCGACGTCTCAAGCCTGTACGGACTCAAGCGGGTGTTCAACGGCCAGCCGCGCGGCGTGCACAAGGGGCTTGATCTGCGCGGCCCGCAGGGGCAGCCGGTACTTGCCTGCGCAGACGGCCAGGTGGGGCTTACGGGTAATTTGTACTTCTCTGGTAATGTAGTGTACATCAATCACGGCGAAGGGGTGTTTACCGCGTATCTGCACCTCTCTGAAATACTGGTGCAAAATGGCGACAAGGTGCGCAAGGGCCAGGTTGTGGGGCTGGTGGGCGCTACCGGGCGCGTGACCGGGCCGCATCTGCATCTTTCACTCCTGGTGCAGGGCGAGTCGGTTGACCCGCAGCCTTTTTTGACCACCGCCAACGCCGTTAAGGAAAAAATCCATGAGCGCCAAAACTGACAATACTTTTGAAAAAAAGATGGCCCGGCTTCAGGAAATTGTGGCGGCGCTCGAAAACGGCGATCTGCCTCTGGAAAAGGGCATGGCTCTGTATAAGGAAGGTGCTGCCTGCTCACGCTATTGCCGCGAGCAGCTGGAAAAAGCCCGTCACGAGCTTGAGATCTGGCAGGATGGTCAGGCGCAGCCGCTGCAAACGCGAGCAGTGGCCGATGGTGGGCTGAACGCAGAAGAGGAGGCGGAATAGGCGATGATGTGCGTTGCTGACATGAAGGCCCTGCTGCACGCGCGGGGCAAGGATGTGGAAGCCTATCTGGCCACCTGCCTTGACGGGCGCGACATGCCCCAGAGGCTTAAGGATTCCATGCTGTACAGTCTCCAGGCCGGGGGCAAGCGCCTGCGGCCGGTTTTGTGCCTGAGCACGGCGGCGCTGTGCGGCCTTTCGTCGCAGCGGGCAATGCCTTTTGCCGCTTCCATCGAGATGATCCATACCTATTCGCTTATTCACGACGATCTGCCCGCCATGGACGACGACGACCTGCGCCGTGGCAAGCCCTCAAACCACAAGGCCTTCGACGAGGCCACGGCCATTCTTGCTGGCGACGGGCTGCTTACCGACGCCTTTGTTGTCATGTGCCGTACCCCCGAAGCGCCGGAACGCGTGCTTGCGGCTGTTGCCGAGCTTGCGCTGGCGGCGGGGTCTTCCGGCATGGTGGGCGGACAGGAATGGGACATGATCTATACCGGCGCTACCTCCATTACGCTTGAGCAGATGCGCGCCGTGCACGCCATGAAGACAGGGGCGCTGCTGCGGGCGTCGTGCCTGTGCGGCGCCATACTTGCCGGGGCGGAGCAACCCGCCCGCGAGGCCATAGCCGCGTATGGCGCTGCGCTTGGCGTAGCCTTTCAGATCGCAGACGATATACTCGACGTGGTGTCCGACACCGCAACCCTGGGCAAACCGGCTGGCAGCGACGAGGAGCAGGGCAAGAGCACCTATCCCGCGTTGCTGGGGCTTGAAAAAAGCCGCGAGCTTGCGCGTGAACAGGCGCGGGCTGCCCAGAAAGCGCTGACCTCGTTTGACGGGCCGGAGGCGGATTTTTTGCGGGCATTGGCCGACTACACGGTAAACAGGGCGGCCTGAGATGGATACGACAGAGCAAAGCGCCTTGCTGGACGGCATTGAAAACCCGGCCCAGCTGAACAAATTTTCGGACGCGCAACTTGCGCAACTGGCTGCCGAGGTGCGCAGCCGCATCATTGAGACAGTTTCACGCAACGGCGGGCATCTTGCGCCCTCACTGGGCGTGGTGGAGCTGACGCTGGCCCTGCTGGCTACATTTAATGTGGCGCACGACAAGCTTATCTGGGACGTGGGCCATCAGGCCTATGCCTACAAGCTGCTGACGGGCCGGGCCAAAAACTTTCACACCCTGCGGTCTTTTGGCGGTATTTCCGGCTTTCCGCGTATGGCGGAGAGTCCGTACGACCATTTTGGGGTGGGGCATTCCTCCACATCCATCTCGGCGGCGTTGGGCATGGCGCTGGCCCGCGACCTCTCCTGTCTCAAGCACCATGTGCTGGCCGTTATCGGCGACGGTTCACTGACCGCAGGCGAGGCCTTTGAAGGCCTCAACCTGGCCGGACATATGGGGCGGCGGCTCATTGTGGTGCTCAACGACAACGAGATGTCCATCTCGCCCAACGTGGGGGCGCTGTCGCTGTTTTTGAGCCGCACTCTTTCGCAGCGCTGGGTGCGTCAGACCCGTAAGGAAGTGCTCAATTTTTTGCGCTCCATACCCCGCATCGGGCAAAAGCTGGCGGTCTACGCCATGCGCGGCGAGTGGAGCTTCAAGTCGTTCTTTACGCCGGGCATGCTGTTCGAGGCCTTTCGTTTTAACTACATTGGCCCGGTGGACGGGCACGACATCACGAGCCTGCGCCGTCACCTCGAGATGGCGGCCGCCATTGAGGACGGCCCGGTACTGCTGCATGTGCGCACCCAAAAGGGCAAGGGCTATGCCCCGGCGGAAAAAAATCCCACCCTGTACCATGGCATTGGCCTGTTTACGCCTGAAACAGGGCAGCCGGTGGCTTCCACAGCAAAAGTGCCGTCGTTTACCTCGGTGTTCAGCAATACGCTGGTCGAACTGGCCGAGCATAACGACAAGATTATCGCCATAACGGCGGCCATGCCTGAAGGCACTGGCACGGACAAATTCCGCGCGCGATTTCCCGACCGGTTTGTGGATGTGGGCATTTGCGAGCAACACGCCGTAACCTTTGCGGCAGGCCTTGCCAGTCAGGGCTACAGGCCCGCGCTTGCGGTGTACTCAACCTTTTTGCAGCGCTCGTACGACCAGGTGGTGCACGACGTATGCCTGCAAAACCTGCCGGTGACCTTTTGCGTTGACCGGGCGGGCCTTGTGGGCGAGGACGGTGCCACGCACCACGGCGCATTTGACATCGCCTACCTGCGGCATATCCCCAACATTGCCATGCTGGCCCCGCGCAACGAAAATCTGCTGCGCCACTGTCTGCACACGGCCCTGTGCCACCCCGGCCCCTGCGCCTTGCGTTACCCGCGCGGCAGCGCCTTTGGCGTTGCCCCGGACGGAGCGCCCCGCCTGCTGACCCCCGGCAGGGGCGAAGTGTTGCAGCAGGGCGAGGGCCTTGCCGTCATCGCAGTGGGCAACCGCGCCCACCCGGCCCTTGAGGCTGCGGCGATTGTTGAGCGGCAGACAGGCGTAAAACCTCTTGTGTTTGACCCCGTGTGGCTTAAACCCCTGCCCGAAGAGCAGCTGGCTGATATCGCCGCATCCTTTGACCGCATCCTGATGGTTGAAGAAGGCGTGCTGGCTGGCGGTTTTTCATCTGCCGTGCTGGAATTCTGGAACGATCACGGTCTCATGCGCGGCCAGCGCATCAAGCGCCTTGGCCTGCCCGACCACTTTGTGGAGCACGGCAGCCAGTTGCGCCTGCGCGAGCTAGTAGGCCTGCGCACCAACAACATTGCCCAGGCCATGCTGGAACTGCTGGAAAAAAAATAGGGCAGCAGAGAACTTTTAAAAAAAACGCCGGGATGTTGAACGCTGCGTACATGCGTACGTGAGCATCAAAATCCCGGCGTTATGNATTTTGGGGGTAANGTNGGTTTTGCGGCAATGCGCCCGACTGGTCCGGTCATCTGCGAACCGTCGGCACAGTGAAAGATATTCGCGGCAGAGCGTTACTCCGGCTGAATGTCGTACTGCTCCAGCTTGTCCCATATAGCGCTGATGACCATGGCCATAATGGCCGCAAGGCGGGCTTTGGCGTGGTCGTCCGGCGGGGTTGCCTGACCGCGCAGGTTGGCGGCCTGCACCGCAAGGCGCTGGCAAAAAAGCTCGGGGCAGCGCACCTGCTGCTCCTGCGCCAGCAGGGGCATATACTGGGCAAAGGGCCCGTCCACAAAGGCGGTGACGGCGGNTTCTGCGGCCTGTTCGTCCGCCGGAGCGCCATTGCTGCCGGCAGCGGTCAGCAGATTGCGCGTCTGCCGCAGGTAAGCCAAAAATACGGTATTGGGCGCATGCTGCATCAGGGCCGCCGTGACCACCGCATGGACAAAAGCCCGCCACTCGGAGCAAAACATCTCCGCCCCTGGGCCGGAAAGGTATTCGTCGGGCATGTGCGCGCCGCTGGCCATGTTGATGATGTCAACGGTTTTGCTGTTGAGTTCAAAGAGTATGCAGGCCGCTTGCACGCCCTGCGCGGCGCTGAGCTGTTTTTTGGACATCAGGCGTCATCCTTTTGCCGGTTTTGCGCGGCCTGCTCCTCCGCATAGGCGGCATAGCCAGCGGCGCGCAGCCGACAGGCCGGGCAGGCGCCGCAGCCGTAGCCCCAGGGCTGGCGCTGTCCGCGCTGGCCCAGGTAGCAGGTGTGGCTTTCTTCCACAATCAGGTCTACCAGGGGATCGCCGCCAAGCTCGCGGGCAAGCATCCAGGCGTCTTTTTTGCTGCGCCACATTAGCGGCGTGTGCAGGGTGTAGTGCGCGTCCATACCGGTGTTTACCGCCACCTGCATGGCCTTGATGCTGTCGTCGCGGCAGTCGGGATAGCCGGAATAATCGCTCTGACAGACCCCCAGCACCATGTGACGGATGTTTTTGGCATAGGCCCAGGCGGCCGCGTGCAAAATAAAGATAAGGTTGCGGCCCGGCACAAAGGTATTTGGCAGCCCGTTGGCTCCGTGCTCGTCGATGGGCGTGTCCGAGGTCAGGGCCGTATCGGCCAGCTGGCGAAAAATATCGAGGTTGAGCAGGGCATCCGGCCCAAGTCGGCTGGCCCACAGGGGGTTGAGCCGCGCAAGGCCCTCGCGTACGCGCTGGCGGCAGGCGAGTTCTACAGAATGCCGTTGGCCGTAGTCAAAACCCAGGGTCAGCACCCGCTGAAAGCGGCTGAGCGCCCACGCAAGGCAGGTGGCGGAATCCTGCCCGCCAGAAAAAACGACAAGGGCCTGTTGTTCCAGCAGCGGCGAGGTGGTGTTCATTTTACTGTAGGCCAAAAGTTGCAGGGTCTGGCCGGGGCGTACCCGGCCATAAATGCGTCCATAAGTGTGCCAAAAAACACGCGGTTACGTGGTTTTATATGCTGCACCTCGGCACAGTCGGTGGGGAAAAACCGCATGGATTCGCGGTTGCCAAGGTAGGTTTTTTTGGCGGCGGGCAGGGTGAGCAGATGCGCCCACAAGCCGCGCCGGGCCGCTATGGCCTCATGCTGGAACTTGCGCAGCCGCTCCAGAAAATGGGGGTTGAGGTCGCTGTGCGGGTAGACAAAGGCAGCGCCGTTGCGAACCAGGGTATCTGAAAGCGAGCGCCCGTCGGGTAGAACAACGTCGGCCACAATGCGGCCATAATGATCCTTGCCCTTGGCGTCTACGGCCACAAGGCGCACTTCCTTGCCCTGCGCCAGCTGGGACAGCTGGTCCATGGCCTCGCGCGCGTAGTACTGCGGCCTGGTTTTGCCGTGGTCCATCTCGGGCGTATCTATGCCCGCCAGGCGAACAGTGCGCCTGTCGGTGAGCTTGAGGGTGTCGCCGTCAAAGCACTTGGCTACCTTGCCCTGCGGGTTGGCGAGCTGCTCGGCGGCAGGGGCTGGCCCGGCGTAGGCCGCGAGTGCCAGCAGGCACAGGACAACCAGTGCAACGGCCTGTATTGTAGTATGATTTTTGCCGCCCGAAAGAGAGGGCCTGCAGATAAACTTTGGCATTTTGCTCAGCATGGGTGCTATGCTCATCCGTTGCTGTCGGTGTGGCGCAATGCGCAGGGGCAACAACTACCGCGCAAGCCCGACAGGTAACCCGCCGGGCTTGCGCGGAAATAATCAGTTCTCGTAGTAGGACCGCAGAGGTTGGCTGCGCACGGGATGGCGGAGTTTGCGCAGAGCCTTGGCCTCGATCTGCCGGATGCGTTCACGCGTGACATTAAAGAGCTTGCCCACTTCTTCAAGGGTGTGGTCGCTTTTTTCTGCAATGCCAAAGCGTTTGCGCAGCACCTGCTCCTCACGGGGGGTAAGGTCGGCCAGCACGGCGGCCAGCTGCTCGGAAAGCTTGGTGTTGATGACTTCTTCCGCCGGTGCAACGGCCTTTTTGTCTTCAATAAAGTCGCCGAGGCTCGAATCTTCTTCATCACCGATGGGCGTCTCAAGCGAGATGGGCTCCTTGGCGATTTTGAGCACCTTTTTGACTTTTTCCACCGGGTATTCCATACGCTCGGCTATTTCCTCGGGCGTGGGGTCGCGCCCCAGCTCCTGCACAAGGTAGCGCGAGGTGCGGATAAGCTTGTTGATGGTTTCGATCATGTGCACGGGGATACGGATGGTGCGGGCCTGGTCCGCAATGGCGCGGGTGATGGCCTGACGTATCCACCATGTGGCGTAGGTGGAGAACTTGTATCCGCGCTGGTATTCAAACTTGTCCACGGCCTTCATGAGGCCGATGTTACCTTCCTGAATCAGGTCAAGGAACTGCAGGCCGCGGTTGGTGTACTTTTTGGCAATGGACACGACCAGGCGCAGGTTGGAGCGGATAAGCTCCTGCTTGGCGCGCATGGCGGCGTTGTTGCCCCGCTTGATGCGCCACAGCACTTCTTCGAGATCAGTGACGTTGTGGCAGCATTTTTCCTGCAGACGGCTGAGAATTTCGATCTTGCCGATGATCATTTCCTTGAACGAAAACAGCTCGTCCACGCTCAGCTTGAGGTCGCGGGCCGCATCGTTGGGGTTTACCTCGCGCTTGTCCAGGCCGTCGAACATTGCCTGAATTTCCGCCTGGGTACGCCCGGTGGAAAGGATATAGGCCGAAAGGTCGCGCTGGCAGTTGTGCATCTGGCGTACGTAGTCTTCGACCGTTTCAATGATGCGGTCGATGAGCGTTTTTTCCAGCTTGATGTCCCNCAGCCGGGTGACGATTTCGTCCTTNAAGCTGATGATTTCTTTTTGCACTGCGGTGACGCGGCGGTCCATGCAGGCGCAGGCATCGAGCTTTTTGTAAATCTTGCGCTTTTTCTTGAAGGTCTGTTTAATTTCGTCCAGCAGCAGAATAACGCGGGTGCGCTGGTTCATTTCGTCTTCGCTNGGGTCGTCCTCTTCAATGGTTTTGACCACATCTTTAAGCTTGACGCGGTTCTGNCGCAGGTCTTCGCCCACATTGATGAGTTCTTCAACGGCCACAGGCACTTCGACCAGGGCGTACAGCACGTCCTGCTCGCCCATTTCGATCTTTTTGGCGATAACAACTTCGCCGTCGCGGTCGAGCAGGGGCACGGCGCCCATTTCGCGCAGGTACATGCGCACGGGGTCGGTGCTGCGCGAGGAATAGTCTGCTGTGTCCTCGTCTTCAGTCAGATCCAGCGAGCCTTCGGTAATGTCTTCGTCAGTTTCGGTGGCGGCGGCGGAAATCTTTTTTCCGTCCTTTTCCGAATCAACAATGACGATTTCGAGCTGTTCAAAGATGCCGATTATTTCCTCAAACTGCTCAGGCGTGCTCATTTCGACAGGCAGAGCCTTGTTGACCTCTTCAAAGGTCAGAAAGCCCGCCCCCTTGCCTTTGGCAATAAGGGTTTGTATCTGCTGGATATCTTTAAGATTGCTCATGCCCTTTCTCCAAGGTTTCCTTAAGTGCGCGAAGATAATCCAAATCAGCTTCAAAGTCACCTATGCCGGTATTGGCCCGCATGGCCGCCGACAGCGATGATGCCTGAGCTGACGCGTAATATCGGTCTAGCGACTGTCGCAACAATTCCAGTTCCTTTTCGCCGCTGTCGCATGGCGCGGCTTCCGGGCCGCGACATTTGCACCAGAAGTTTTTTTCCCGTTCGTCAAGCTGATGAAACACTTCTTCCGGGCCGTGGGTTTCTATCTTGTCCCACAGCCGCCGTGCTATGTCAGACCTCAGGGCAAGGTCTGCCCCCATTTCCTGCATGTCACGCAGTCGGTGGGGGTAGCGCACGGCAAACATCATTATTTGCCGGTCGCGTATATTCTGTCGCGACCGGGCAGTCGATACCGGCTGGGCCTGTCCGTCCTTGCGCTGCCCGCGCGTGCCCGCGAGGCCCTCGCGCAGGTCGGCTTCCGAAAGCTGCAGGTGCGCCGCCAGCCGTGAAATATACGGGCTGATCAACTCGGGGATATCAAGCTGGCGCAAGAAGTTGCGCGCCCATTCCACCGTTTCGCGCGGCGCAAGAGCCTTGAGCACATCCACGCAAAAGCGCAGTCCGTCAGGGGCCTGGGCCTGCAAAGCCTCAAAGGCCTCCGGCCCTGCGCCGCGCAGCAGGCTGTCTATGTCTTCGCCCTCGGGCATGATTACCACGCTGCACGAAAGGCCGCGCGTGAGCAGCATTTCGCACGAGCGCAACGCCGCCTTGCGTCCAGCACGGTCGCCGTCAAACAGCAGCGTCATCTGCGATGCAAAACCCGAAAGGCGTTTTATCTGCTCGGGCGTCAGCGCCGTACCCAGTACACCCACGGCATTGTCGTAGCCGAACTGGTGCAGGGTGAGCACATCCATGTATCCTTCAGTCAACAGCGCGCGGCCCTTGGTGACGATGCCCCGCCGCGCCTGCGCCAGCCCATAGAGGTGCTCGCCCTTTTTATAGAGGGGCGTGTCGGCGCTGTTGATATACTTGGCTTCTTCTTCATCGGCGATTATACGGCCGCCAAAGGCGATAATCTGGTTTGACAGGCTCTTGATGGGGAAGATGAGCCGCCCGCGAAACCTGTCGTAAGGCCGCCCGGCGTTCGATTGCCCCACCAACCCGGCCTCTGCGGCCATGCGCAGGTCAAAACCCGCCCTGCGCAGAGCATCAGCCAGCGACTGCCATTCACGCCTGGCCCAGCCTAGGCCAAAGCGTTGTACAATCTCATCGCTCAAACCGCGTTTTTCTATATAGCGCCTACATTCATCAGCTTCGGGACTTTGCAGGGCCGAGGCAAAATGGCCTGCCGCCAGCTCGTACATGCGCAGCATCTGCTGCCGCGCCGAGCGCTCTTTGCGCTCCTGTCCGTCACGCTGGGGGTCGCGCGGGCCCCGGTCAATGGTAACTCCCGCCTCGGCTGCCAGCTGCTCAAGTGTTTCTTTAAAATCAAGCCCGTTGATGCGGCTGTAAAAATCAAAAACATCGCCCGATGCGTGGCAGCCAAAACAGTAAAAAAGGCCCTGATCTTCGTTGACCGAAAACGACGGCTTGGTTTCCTGATGGAAGGGGCAGGGCGCCACCCAGCGCGGCCCGTTGCGCTTCAGCTCCACATAGCGGCGCACCACGTCAACGATGTTAATGCGCTCTTTGATGGCGCGGATTGCATCCCTCGACTGCATGGCTCACACGCCCGTATGTTAGCGAAAGTTTACTATAGTCATGCCGTCGCCGCCTCGGTCTTCCGGAGCAAGGGCAAACTGCTCCACAGCCGGAAAGCCCCGCAAAAATTCGTGCACCTGCCGACGCAACGCGCCCGTGCCCCTGCCGTGCACCACCTCTACCTCGGCAAAACCGGCAAGCAGAGCCTTGTCCAAAAAACGCTCAAGTTCGGCCATAGCCACATCGGCCCGCATGCCACGCATGTCAAGGCGCAATGAGGCTGCCGAATCGTCGGACGTGCGCCCCACAACGCCTCTGGGGGCGCTTTTTGCCTGGCCTTGCGGAAAGGATGCCTGACCCGGCACGCGCAAGGTCTTCATCTCGGCCCACAGGTTGACGCCGTTCATGTCCAGGCGCACGCGGCCACGGCGCTCGTCCACGTCTGTGATAACCCCGCGCTTGTTAAACACGGTGTGCAGCACCTGCTGCCCGGGCGCGAACGTCTGCGGCTGGGGCAAAACAGACTGGTTCTCAGCCGTTTCGTCCTGCGTGGGAGCCAGCGAGGCGCGCAGACGCGACATTTCTTTAAGCGCCTGCTTGTGTGTGGCGCGGCCTTCCTTCCAGGCGCGCATGAGCTCGCCTGCCTTGGTGCGTACCTCGTCGTGCAGGCGTGTACGCTCCTTGTCCAGCTTTTCCCTGAGATCCTGCGTCTGACGGCGGGCTTTATCCTGCTCGCGCTTGAGCTCGGCCAGTTCTTCCTCTCGTTTGGCGGCCAGGTCGTTGAGCCTGCCCAGCAGGGCCGTGGCGTCCTGCCCGTCCTGCAGCAGATAGTGCTCGGCCCGGCGTACAATGCTCTCGGCAAGCCCGTGCTCCCGGGCCACATCAAGGGCCTGGCTGGCGCCCACCTGATCATAGGCCAGCCGGAACAGGGGTTTTTTGCTTTGCGGATCAAACAGCATGGATGCCGCCCGTGCGCCTTCACGCGTAAGGGCGTAGCTCTTGAGCGCGGGAAAATGCGTTGCCGAGAGAACAAAGGTATGTTTGTCCAGCAATTCGTCAAGTACTGCCTGTGCAAGAGCTGCGCCCTGGGCCGGGTCTGTGCCTGCGCCAAATTCGTCAAGCAGCACGAGGCTGCTGGCGTCCAGGTGTCGCCAGGCCTTGGCAAGGTGCTCAATCTGGGCGGTAAAGGTAGAGACGTTGTCGGCAAGGCTTTGCTCGTCGCCGATAAAGGCGTCGAGGCGACTGAACCAGGGCAGGTGCGAACCAGCGCCTACTGGCACGGGCAGGCCGCTCAGGGTCATGGCCGCAATAAGGCCAAGGGTTTTGAGGCACACTGTTTTGCCGCCCGCGTTGCCGCCGGTGATGACGAGCGCACGCTCGCCAGGGCGCAGCACGATGTCCAGAGGCCGCACCTTGCTGTGTGCAGCGGCGCTGGCGGCTGCCTTGGCGTCCTTGCCGTTGTCCCTGGCACATTCGGCAGTGCGGTTGAGCAGCAGCAGGGGGTGGCGCGCCTCAATCAGCTGAATGCCCTCGGCTACTGGCGTCAGGGGCAGGCAGCGCCCGTCATAAAGAGCGGCAAGCCTGCGCTTGGCCTGCAAAACGTCGAGCTGGGCCAGCAGCTCGAGGGCAGCGCGCGCACCGGGCAGCTCGGCCTCAAGCAGGGTGCGCAGGTAGACGAGGACCTTGCGTTCTTCTTCGCGCTCTTCGCGCTTCAGCTCCTGCAGACGGTTGTTGATTTCAACCAGAAACATGGGTTCAAAATAGCAGGTCTCGCCTGTCTGCGACCAGTCGTGGATGATGCCCTGCATGCGGCCTTTGAAGTTGGCCTTGAGCGGCAGCACGTAGCGGTCGGACGAGAGCGTCATAAACTCGTCCTGCAAATAGGCCAGCATATTGTATTGCTGGGCAAAATCCTTGACCTTGCGCATGCAGCTTTGGTGCAGGCGGCGCAGCTCGCCGCGCAGGCGGTACAGCTCGGGCGAACTTTCGTCGCGCAGCAGACCGTCGTCAGATATGCAGCGCAACAGCGCTGCGGTGAGTTGCGCAGGCAGGGGAGAGCCGTCGGCCATGGCCAGCAGGTGCGGCCAGCGGGTTGGGGCTTCGGGCTGGGCGATGGAGGCGTGGGCATCCCTGGCAAGGCGCAGTACTTCACGCAGCGCCCAAAAGGCGTCCACATCGGGCTGAAAGGCATGGGCGCGGCTGACAGCCGCGGCACGCAGCAGACCGCTCACATCAGGGAAGGAGCAAACGCAAAAAACCGCGCCGCCAGTTGCCGGGCGGCTGGCCCAGTCGGCGGCTTCCTCGTATATGCGGGCGGCAAGCGTCACGGCATCCGCATTTTCCAGCGGAGCAATGGCCTGGGCGCGCTCGCGCCCAACGCCCGAGAGACACAGGGAGGCAAGGTGCTCGGCAAAGCGGTGAAATTCAAGAGCGGTGAGCGTGCGGGCGTGGATCATGCGTTAACTGCCTCAAAAGCGTTGGGGTATGCGCAGCACAAAGGGCGCGCGCCCGTGCTGCGTACGTAAAAGTCGTGAACCGTCGGGCAGGTCAGCCTTGTGCAAGATCTCGGCATTCTTTACTGGGGCGGTTGCGCAGGCGGCAATGCCGCAAGGCGCCGCCGAGCCGTCGCCCCATAGGCGCAAGAGGGCTGTGCAAGGCTGGTTGTTCCAAGACGAGGCGACTCCCGCAAGATTGCATGCCAACTCAAAACGGGACACGGAAACGGGGCTTTCCCCAAATGGAAAAGCGGCTGCCGCCTAAGGCTGCAAACGCTTTTTGACTGCTTCAGACAGGGCCTTGCCGTCTACACGGCCCTTGTGCCCCGCCATGATGGCAGAGATGACCTTGCCCATATCCTTGGGAGAAGTAGCGCCCACCTCGGCCACGGTGGCATCGATAAGGGTGGCCAGCTCTTCGGTCGAGAGGGGCTTTGGCAGGTATTCCTTGAGAACAACAAGCTCGGCGGCTTCCTTGTCGGCCAGATCGGTGCGGCCCGCAGCCGTAAACTGGTCGATAGAGTCCTGCCGCTGCTTGCCCTCCTTGATGATGAGGTCAAGCATCTCCTCATCGGCAAGGCTGCCGCCAGGACGCTTGAGATCCACCAGGCGATTTTTTACCGCCGTCTTGAGGAGGCGCAGCACGGTAAGGCGCACACTGTCCTTGGCTTTGTAGGCCCGGACGTAGTCTTTGTCGATCTGCTCAAAAAGCGTGGTGGTGACGGTCATGGCGGTGGTGGGGTGAAGGGTGGAGAAAAGCAGAAAACGCGGGAAGCCCGAGGGGCCTCCCGCATAACTGGCCGAATGAACAGGGCGGCGTCAGATGCCGCGCGGCCTGCCGCATTGGCGGGCTTGTGCCCGACAAAACGGCGCAAGGCGTTGCCGCCTAGGCCATGTTCATCTTCCTGATTTTTTTCATCAGCCGCTTCCGGGCGGCGGCCTTCTTCTTTTTGCGCATAACGCTGGGCTTTTCGTAGTGCTGGCGCTTCTTCATTTCAGAGAGAATGCCGGCTTTTTCTACCTGCTTCTTAAAGCGGCGCAGTGCGATGTCGAAGTTATAGTCGTCGTCGTTAAGAAAAACTCCGGGCAAGAAAATCACCCCCTTCGGCGGTGGGGCATGGTCAATGACCAAAGCCCTCAAAATATGAACTGCCCTTGTAGCTCCCCCTTGAAAAAAAGGCAAGCCCCCAGTGCGGAAAAATAAATATTTTCCGCAACCAGCCTGGCAGGTTCAATGGCCCGGCGCCGCAATCCAAAACCATGCAGATCCCCAATAGGCGACTGNGGTTACTGCGGGTTGCGGCAAGTCAACGACAAAGGCCAACGGCCTTTGACGTTGGCGAAAAGCAAAAAGCCGTTATGCACAGGCACAACGGCGTAAACTCAGTTCAGGGAGTCCTTGAGCATTTTGCCAGGACGGAATTTGAGAATTTTGCAGGCTGGGATGGTGAGCGTGTCGCCCGTGCGGGGGTTGCGCCCCTGGCGAGCTTTACGTGCTTCGACAGCAAAGGTGCCAAAGCCCGTGAGGGTCAGCTTGGATTCTTTAACCAGAGCTTCTTCAACAGAGCCAAGAAAAGCATTAAGTGCACGTTCGGCGGCAGCCTTGGTCAGATTTGCCTTGGCGGCGATTTTTTCAACCAGATCAGCTTTAGTCATCAGCACATCCTCCTAAAATTTCCCCGGCTTGAGTTGTTCTGTCAGCATACAGCGAGGCAAATAATGCCACGCATTACGTTTAATGGACAGTGCGTAAACTCAAAACTTTTTATGCCTTATTGTCAAGCCGCTCGGCCCAAAAAGCGGCCAGTGCCTGAAAATCTTTGTTGGCAAGGGCTTCGGGCCGCAGGCTGGGGTCGAGGCCGGTTTTTTCCAGGGCTGCCTCAAGGCCGGGCTGGCCGCTGCGCCGAAAGACGCCGCCAAGCTGCTTGCGGCGCTGCTGAAAGCACACGCGCAAAAGCCGCGCCAGCACCTCGGGGTGGGCAGGCCTGCTCTCTGGCGGCAGCGGATCAAACGAAAGCACGGCCGAATCTACCTTGGGCGGCGGGCTAAAGGCCCCTGGCCCCACAATAAACTCCATGCGCGGGCGGGCGTAGCTTTGCACCCATACCGAGAGCGCGCCGTAGTGGTTTGTGTTGGGCTGCGCCGCCAGCCGTTGTCCTACCTCTTTTTGCACCATAAATGCCGCCCGCTGCCAGCCGGTCGCGCGCGAAACAATGTCCCAGATGAGGGGCGAGGCCACGTTGTACGGCAGATTGCCGATGATCTTCCAGGGGGTTTGGGGCGTGATGCGCCGCCAGTCAAAGCGCAGGGCGTCGGTCAGCACCGCCTGGGTGCGGGCCTTGCCAAGGCGTTGGCGCTCTGCCGCCCAGTGGTTGTCTTTTTCAAGCAACAGCAGGCGAGCATGGGGCTGTTCTTCAATGGCGCGGGTCAGCGCACCGGGGCCGGGGCCGATCTCCAGCACCATATCTTCGGGCCGGGGCAACAGCAGCATGGCGATGCGGCGGCAGATATCCTCGCGCTTCAAAAAATGCTGCCCAAGGCTCTTTTTGGCGCGGGGCTGGCCGTGTGTTGATTCGTGTTGCTGCATGGTTCCTCAAGGCAGGTCAAAACGGTCAAAAGTCATCACCAGCCCTGTGCGGCCCTGCGTGGCCGAGCGCAGCGAGGTGGAAAAGCCAAACAGGCGACGCAGGGGCGCTGTACCGCGCAGGGTCTTGCGCCCGCCATGGTCTTCCATATCCTCGACCTTGCCGCCGCAGGTCGTAAACAGTGTAATGGACGCGCCCAAAAAGTCCTCTGGAGCGGTAATTTCCACGCGCATCACTGGTTCCATAACCACAGGCGTTGCCGCCGCCAGAGCTTCGCGCAGAGCCTGACCGGCAGCCATGCGGCAACCGGGGATGGTGGTCACCCCCTCCTGCCTGTCCACAGCGGTGAGCGTGACGGCCACGTCTTCCACAGGGTAGCCCGTGAGATCGCCGCTTTGCAGGGCGTCGCGCACGCCTTCAAGGGCGGCGTCAAGGTAGACCCTGGGCAGAATTTTGCGGGCCTCGGCGGCATCCTGCGGCAAAAAATCGCCGACTTCAACCGTGTTGCCCGTGCCTCGGGCGCGCGGAGCCACGCGCAGGGCCGCAGAACCCTGATGACGCTCCTTGCCCAGTTCCTTGTCAAACACAGCGGCCGCCTCGGCCTCCTTGCGTACGGTTTCGCGCAGCACCACCTGCGGATTGCTCGCGCGGGGGCTGATGCCGTATTCGCGCTTCATGCGTTCAAGCAGCACGTCCAGGTGCAGCTCTCCCATGCCGGAGACCATGCGCGTACCGGTGTCGTCGTCGAGCCGCGCCAGCAGGGTGGGGTCTTCTTCGGTATAACGGGCGAGGGCTTCGTCCAGAATTTTGCTTTCGTCAGCGTTGCGGGGCTCAAGCGCCAGCGTGATCACAGGCGCGTAGGCGTCGATGCTCTCCAGCGAAAGCTGCCGCTCGCGGGCGGTATAGGTCTCGCCCGTGCGGGCCGAGCGCAGGCCGACAACTACCACGATTTCTCCCGCCCCGGCGCATTCAAGCTGCTCGCGCCGGTCGGCGTGGGGGCGGTAGATGCGGCCCAGCCGATCGTCCTTGCCGCTTGCCGTGTTGTGCAGGTTTTCCCCTTCATGGATGCGGCCCGCGTACATGCGCAAAAAGGCCAGCTTGCGGCCGTTTTCCAGCAGTACCTTGAAGACCAGGGCCACGGCGGGCGCGTCGGGCGTTGCCTCCACCACAATGTCGCGTCCTTCGGCGTCGCGGCCCACCGGGGCGGGCACATCGACGGGCGAGGGCAGCAGGCTGCACACGGCGTCGAGCACGGGCTGCACGCCCATGTTGCGCAGGGCCGAGCCGCAAAATACGGGCGTGAGCGTACGGGCAAGCGTGGCGCGGCGCAGGGCGGCGTTGACGTCGGTCAGGGTAAACGCGCCCTCGAGATAACGGTCCACAAAGGCGTCGTCGGCCTCGGCCAGCTTTTCCAGCAGGGTTTCGCGCCAGGGAGCGGCGAGGGCGGCTTCTTGCTCGGTAAACGGCGCACGGTGCATGGTCTGCCCCTGATCAGCCTGATCAAAGGTCAGGGTCTGCTCATTGACCAGATCAAGCACGGCGCTAAAATTTTCGCCCTGGCCCAAGGGAATGGTGACCGCCACGGCGTTTGCCTGCAGGCGCTGGCGCATGGCCTCAAGCACGGCCTCAAAATCCGCGCCCAGCCGGTCTATCTTATTGATGAAGGCGATCTTGGGCACGCCAAAATCTTCCGACTGCCGCCACACGGTCTCTGACTGCGGCTCAACCCCGCCCACGGCGCAAAAAACGCCCACGGCTCCGTCCAGCACGCGCAGGGATCGCTCCACCTCAATGGTAAAGTCCACATGGCCGGGGGTGTCGATGAGGTTGATGGTATCTTCGCCCCACTGGCAGGTGGTGCAGGCTGACATGATGGTGATGCCCCGCTCCTGCTCCTCGGGCATGTAGTCCATGGTGGCCGCGCCGTCGTGCACCTCGCCCATGCGGTGGATTTTGCGGCTGTAAAAGAGCATGCGCTCCGAGAGCGTGGTCTTGCCCGCGTCGATATGGGCAATAATGCCTATGTTGCGGATATGCTTGATGCTGGGCATGGCTTTGCTCCCAAAACGTGATGTCTCTGAATGATTACGGCTTTTTCAGGCGCAGGGCAAGGATGGACGCAACGGCTTCTCCTGGTGGGAAAGGCCGGTCAGACCGCCTGCAAGTATCCCTGGCGATGGGCGTATGCAGAAGGTAAACGACCGGACGCCGAGCTCGGCGCGCAAACGCTGTGGATTAGAGCAGCCCGAAGGCTTGCCGCTGCACGCGGAAAAAGTCGGGCGTGAGGCCGGGATGCAGCCAGAAGCCCTCGCAGCCCGGCGTGAACGCTGGCGCGCCGCTGTAGGGGAAGGGACCGGTGCGCCGCTCGCGGCAATGCCCAAGGGCCGCCACTGGCGCAAGGTAGGTGGCGTCGGGGGTAAGGCGCAGCGGGGTATCGAGCGCCGCGTCCAGCGCCTCGGCCTGGGCAAAGGCCAGAGTCTCTAGGTCAAAGGCCTCAGGCTTGGGCAGGCACAGCACGGGCGAACGGCGTTCTTCATAGCAGGGCAGTTCCAGCGCCCGCGCGGCTCCGGCCACGCCGTCCAGTTCGCCCCTGTGCAGCAGCACCAGCCTGCCAGGCCCCGGCTGGGTTTCTTCCAGCAGGGTACAGAGGCCGGCGCTGTCCATGACAAAAATATCTTCCACGCCTGTCAGCTCAAGCGTTACCAGCGCGTTGCCAGCGGGCGCGCCGCCCACGCACACGGCCCCGACCAGCGGCACGCCGCCCAGCAGGGCGGGTATGCAGGCGGCGGCAAGACGGGCAGCAGCGGCGTATGCGGGCGTAAAGGCAATGACCGCCCAGGGCGCTGGGTGCGAGATTGCGCGCCGCCAGAAGCCCAGATGCGTGTTACGCACCTCGCTGCGCTGGCTGGCGGTGCTTTCGCCAAAGTGCATGTGCGCCAGCGCCAGCCCTGTTTTGACTGCGGCTCGCAGGTGCGCAGGGGTAGCCTCGTAAGCGGCTGCGGCCAGCGCGTCGTCCAGTCGGGCGTCTTCCGCCCACTGGGGCCAGCAGACGGGGGAGGGGGCTTCCACCCCCTGCTCCTGCCGCAATTCGGTATCAAACTGGGACATGGCGTCTACCTCGCTCAGTCGTTATCCTTGCCGAGAATCTGGCCAAGCCAGTAGCGCATCTGTTCGAGCTGGGTTTCCACCGAACGAGGGCCTGTGCCGCCGGGGGTTTCGCGACGGCTTACGGCTGCGGCGTATTCCAGAATCGCATACACAGAATCGTCGATACGCGGTTCAAGAGTCTGAAGTTCGCCAAGGGTGAGGTCTTCAAGGCCCTTGCCCGCCTTTTCGGCCATGGCTACGGCCTGCCCGGTGATGTGGTGCGCCTCGCGGAAGGGAATGCCCTTGCCCACAAGGTAATCGGCCAGCTCTGTGGCGTTGAGGAAGCCAGCCTTGCAGGCCTCGCGCATGCGGTCGGTGCGGAAGGTCAGCTCCTGCAGCATGCCCGCCATAAGCCGCAGCGATGCCTCAACCGTGCGGTCGGCATCGAGGAAACCTTCCTTGTCTTCCTGCATGTCGCGGTTGTAGGCTAGGGGCAGGCCCTTCATGACCGTGAGCAGACCGGTGAGAGCGCCGTAGACGCGCCCCGTCTTGCCGCGCATGAGTTCGGCCACGTCGGGGTTTTTCTTTTGCGGCATGATGGACGAGCCGGTGGAGTACCCGTCGGACAGGCGCACAAACCCAAAAGCCGGGTTGGCCCAGAGGATGATCTCTTCGCACAGGCGCGACAGATGCATCATGATTGTTGAGCCGTCAAAAAGGGCCTCAAGCACAAAGTCGCGGTCGGATACGGCATCCATGGAGTTGGCGTAAATTTCGGCAAAGCCCACCTCGTCGGCCACGCTCTGCGGGTCGAGAGGGTAGGTTGTTCCGGCAAGGGCCGCAGCGCCGAGGGGTGAAACGCGTACGCGTTCAAGGGTGTCTTCAAGGCGCATGGCGTCGCGGCGGAACATGGAGGCGTAGGCCAGCAGGTGGTGGGCAAGGCTTACTGGCTGGGCGGGCTGCATGTGGGTGCAGCCGGGCAGGATGTCCGTCGTATGTTCCGCAGCCTTGTCGGCGAGCACAGAGCACAAAAAGGCGGCGCGCTGACGCCATGTTTCGAGCCGGTCGGCCACAAACAGCCGAAAGGTCAGACCCACCTGGTCGTTGCGGCTGCGGCCCGTATGCAGCTTTTTGCCCACGTCGCCCACAAGCTCGGTCAGGCGCGCTTCAATATTCATGTGCACGTCTTCAAGCTCGGGCTTCCACACAAAGCTGCCCGCTTCGATTTCTTCGCGCACGCGGTCCAGACCGTTGACCAGCGCCCGAGCCTCGCTCTGGCTGATGACGCCCTGACGGCCCAGCATGCGGGCATGCGCCTGCGAAGCGCGGATGTCCTGCGCGTAGAGCGCCCTGTCATAGGACTGCGAATCAGTGTACTGGGCCACGGCTTCCTTGGGGCCTTCGGCAAAGCGGCCGCCCCAGCTCTGGTTGGTCTTCATGGTCTGTCCGTTTTCAGTAAAAAATGGATCGGGGGAAACAGCGCAGCCAGAGGCAAACGCAGCTTCCCCCGGAACCTGCTCCGTAAACATTCCGCAAGGCGGCTGATGCCGCCAAAGGCCGGGCCAGTACGGCGCAGGCTCCGGGAAAAGCCCCCGATATTTGCAGCCCCGCGCGCCCAGGCCGTAGCCGGGAGGCGCGGGGTATTCAGTCTACTTGCCCAGCTTGCCCTGCACAGCGGCGTGCAAACGCAGGCGCAGGCTGTTGAGGCGGATAAAGCCCGCGGCGTCCTTGTGATCGTAGTTGCCGCCCTCAAAGGTGGCCAGATCTTCGGAAAAGAGCGAGTTGGGGGAGGTGCGGGCCAGGGGCCACACGCCGCCCTTGTACAGCTTGGCGCGCACCGTGCCGGTTACGCACTCCTGCGACTTGTCCATAAAGACCTGCATGGCCTCGCGCTCGGGCGAATACCAAAAGCCGTTGTACACGCACTGCGAGTAGCGCACGGCCAGCATGTCGCGGATGCCAAGCAGCTCGCGGTCCATGCAGATGCCCTCGAGGTCGCGGTGCAGGGCAAACAGCAGCGTACCGGCGGGGTTTTCGTACACGCCCCGGCACTTCATGCCCACAAAGCGGTTTTCAACCATGTCGTCGCGGCCAATGCCGTTGCGCCCGGCGATTTCGCTCAGGGTTTTGATGACGGCGGCGGGGGAGAGGCGCTGACCGTTGACGGCCACGGGGTTGCCGTGCTCAAAGTCGACGCTGATGAGCTCGGGCGTGTCAGGGGCCTGCTCCACAGGCACGCAGCGCTGATGGCACGAGGCGTCGGGCGCGTTGCCGGGGTTTTCCAGCTCGCTGCCTTCAAAGCTCGTGTGCATCATGTTGGCGTCCATGCTGTAGCGCTTGGCGTCGCTCGAAATGGCTATGCCGTGCTTTTCGGCAAAGGCCGTGAGGGCCGTGCGCGACATGAGATCCCATTCGCGCCAGGGAGCGATGACCTTAAGGTCGGGCGCCAGGGCGCTGACGGCAAATTCAAAACGCACCTGGTCGTTGCCCTTGCCGGTGGCGCCGTGGGCCACGGCGTCCGCGCCCTCCTTGCGGGCGATGTCCACAAGGGCCTTGGCGATCAGCGGGCGGGCGATGGAGGTGCCCAGCAGGTAACGGTTTTCGTAGCGGGCAGCGCCGCGCATCATGGGAAAGACAAAGTCCTTGGCCATTTCTTCGCGCAGATCAAGCACATAAGCCTTGGAAGCGCCGGTTTTGAGCGCTTTGGCCTCCACGCCCGAAAGGTCTTCGGGCTGGCCAAGGTCGGCGGTAACGGCGATGACCTCGCAGTGGTAGGTCTCGATAAGCCATTTAAGGATAACAGAAGTATCAAGCCCGCCCGAATAGGCGAGAACGACTTTTTTTACATCTTGCATGTGGTGCTCCCCTTGTGGATTCAAGGCAAAAATTATTGCGCAAAAAAAAGTGCGAGGCAAGGGCTTTGTGCCGCCTGTCCGCGTATGGCTGCGGGCCAGCGCCCGCAATGCGTGCGCTGCCGCGAGCGTGCGGACGGTTTGCAAGCTTCTGTATTCATTGGCCACAGGAAAAACTTGACTTTTATACCAGCTGTGGAATAAAAACAATCGTTTTATGCAATTCGGCGCGCCTGTGCCGCGTCATTACCTCTGATCTCCAAATCCGCAGGAAAGTTCAATGCCCAAGCGTACGGATTTACACAAAATTCTTGTCATCGGCGCGGGCCCCATCATCATCGGCCAGGGCTGCGAGTTTGACTACTCCGGCTCACAGGCCGTGAAGGCCCTGAAAGAAGAAGGGTACGAGGTGGTGCTGGTCAACTCCAACCCGGCTACCATCATGACCGATCCGCATATGGCTGACGCCACCTATGTGGAACCCATCGAGCAGGAAACCCTTGCCGCAATCATCCGAAAAGAGCGCCCCGACGCTCTCTTGCCTACGCTTGGCGGTCAGACGGCTTTGAACGCCGCTCTTGGGCTTGCCAAGAGCGGCGTTTTGGCGGAATGCGGCGTTGAGCTTATCGGCGCGCGCGCCGACGTCATTGAAAAGGCCGAAAGCCGCGAGCTGTTTCGCGAGGCCATGGAAAAAATCGGCCTCAAAATGCCCGCCAGCGGCATTGCCCGCAATATGGAAGACGTGCGCCAGCTCGGCAACGTGCTGCCCTTCCCGCTGATTATCCGCCCGGCCTTTACGCTTGGCGGCACCGGCGGCGGCGTGGCCTACAATATGGAAGATCTCGAAGCCATCGCAGCCAGCGGCCTTTCGGCCAGCCCCACCTCCGAGGTCATGATTGAGCAGAGCGTGCTTGGCTGGAAAGAAATTGAAATGGAAGTAATGCGCGACGCCAAGGACAACTGCGTCATCATCTGCTCCATTGAAAACTTTGATCCCATGGGCGTGCATACGGGCGACTCCATCACCGTGGCCCCGGTGCAGACCCTCTCTGACGCCGAATACCAGAACATCCGCGACTTCTCCATCGCCATCATGCGCGAGATAGGCGTGGAAACTGGCGGCAGCAATGTGCAGTTTGGCATCAACCCCGCCAACGGCGACGTAGTGGTTATCGAAATGAACCCGCGCGTCTCGCGCTCGTCGGCGCTGGCCTCAAAGGCCACGGGTTTTCCCATTGCCAAAATCGCCGCCAAGCTGGCCGTGGGCTACACGCTTGACGAGCTGAGCAACGACATCACCCGTGAGACCGTGGCCAGCTTCGAGCCCGCCATCGACTACTGCGTGGTCAAAATTCCGCGCTTCACCTTTGAAAAATTCCCCGGCGCCAAGGACGAGCTCACCACCTCCATGAAGAGCGTGGGCGAAGCCATGAGCATTGGCCGCACCTTCAAGGAGGCCCTGCAGAAGGGCCTGCGCTCCATGGAAATCGGCGCAACGGGCCTTGGCTACGGCTTTCGCTCCGAGCTGCCCGACCGCGAGACCATCCTTGAAGCCCTGCACCGGCCCAACTCGCGGCGCATTTTTGCCCTGCGTCAGGCCCTTGTGGCCGGTATCAGCGAAGAAGAAATCTTTGCTGTCTCGTCCATCGACCCCTGGTTTATCCGCCAGGTGCGCGACATCGTGGATATGGAAAAGCGCATCTGCAACTTTGGCCTTGCCAACGACATGACCACCGCCAACGCGGCGCTGGCCGACATGCTGCGCGAAGCCAAGGAATACGGCTTTTCCGACCGGCAGCTGGCGGAGATGTGGAAGCTGCCCGAGGCCGAGATTCGCCATATGCGCACCGCGATGAAGGTGCAGCCCACCTATTATCTTGTGGACACCTGCGCGGCGGAGTTTGAGGCCTATACCCCCTATTTTTACTCCACCTACGAACGCGGCGAAGAAATCAAGGTCGAAGACCGGCGCAAGGTGCTTATCCTTGGCGGCGGCCCCAACCGCATCGGCCAGGGCATCGAGTTTGACTACTGCTGCTGCCACGCCTCGTTTGCCCTGCGCGACGCGGGCGTCATGGCCATCATGGTCAACTCGAACCCCGAAACCGTTTCCACAGACTACGACACGTCTGACAGGCTCTACTTTGAGCCGCTTACCTTTGAAGACGTGATGAACATTGTGGAAAAGGAAAAGCCCGAGGGCGTCATTGTGCAGTTTGGCGGCCAGACCCCGTTGAACCTTGCCGTGCCGCTCATGCGCGCGGGCGTGCCCATCATGGGCACCAGCCCCGACGCCATTGACCGCGCCGAAGACCGCGAGCGCTTTCAGGCGCTTATTGAAAAGCTTGGCCTGCTGCAGCCGCCGAACGGCATTGCCATGAGCCTTGAAGACGCCCTTGAAGTGGCCGAGCGCATCACCTACCCGGTGGTTGTGCGGCCCAGCTACGTGCTTGGCGGCCGCGCCATGGCCGTGGTGTACGACGCAGCCGAACTCAAGGAGTACTTTCACGCCCAGGTTCCGCAAAAACCGGAACACCCCATCCTCATCGACAAGTTTCTTGAGCATGCGGTGGAAGTGGACGTGGACGCCCTGTCGGACGGCAAGGAAGTGTACGTGGCGGGCATCATGGAGCACATTGAAGAGGCTGGCATCCACTCCGGCGACTCGGCCTGCGTGCTGCCCTCGTACTCGCTTTCGTACGACCATGTGTCCCGTATCGCCGTGCAGGCCGAGGCCCTTGCCCGCGAGCTCAAGGTCGTGGGCCTCATGAACATCCAGTTTGCCATCAAGGGCGATGATATCTATATACTCGAAGTAAACCCACGCGCCTCGCGTACCGCGCCCTTTGTGTCCAAGGCCACGGGCGTGCCCCTGCCGTACCTGGCTACCCAGGTCATGCTGGGCAAAACGCTTGAAGAGCTGGACCCCTGGAGCATGCGCAAGGGCGGGTTTAGCTGCGTCAAGGAGGCCGTGCTGCCCTTCCAGCGCTTCCCCGGCGTGGACGTTATCCTGGGACCCGAAATGCACTCCACCGGCGAGGTCATGGGCATGGGTTCCAACTTTGGCGAGGCGTTTCTCAAAAGCCAGCTGGGCGCTGGTCAGGTGCTGCCGCAGGGGGGCAAGCTCTTTTTGTCGGTCAACGACCGCGACAAGCCCTACCTGCCCGAAGTGGCCGACATGTTCGCCAGGCTTGGCTTCCATCTGCTGGCCACTCGCGGCACCGCAGCGGTGCTGCGCGAGCACGGGCTTGAGGTGGAAGAAGTGCTCAAGGTTTACGAAGGACGGCCCAACATCGTTGATCTGCTCATCAACCACGAGGTGGCCCTGGTTATCAATACGGCATCGGGCAAGCATACGGCCAGGGATTCCAAGGCCATCCGCCACGCGGCCCTGACATACAAGGTCCCTTACTGCACCACCATCGCCGCAGCGCGCGCCACGGCCACGGCCATTGGTTCGCGTCGGGCCGAGACTCATGTGGAAAGTCTGCAGGAATACTACGCGCGGGAAGCGCGGGGGTAAGTTATGAAAGCATTGCTGGTGCTGGAAGACGGTTTTACGTTGGAAGGCAAATCCTTTACCGGAGACTTTGAAACCGGTGGTGAAGTGATTTTCACCACGGGCATGACTGGCTATCAGGAAGTGCTCACCGACCCCTCCTATTACGGGCAGATGGTCTGCATGACCTATCCGCTGGTGGGCAACTACGGCATCTGCGCGGCTGATATGGAATCGGCCCGCGTGCACTGCAGCGCCTTTCTGGTAAAGGAATGCTGCAAGCAGCCCTCCAACTGGCAGTCTGCCATGGCCGTGCCCGCCTTTTTGCAAAAGTACGGCACGCCGGGCATGGAATGTCTGGATACCCGCGCCCTTACGCGCCACCTGCGCATCAACGGGGCCATGCGCGGCATGATTTCCACCAGGGAACTGAACCCGGCTGCCCTGAAGGAAAAAGTGCTCGCCCAGCCCACCATGAAGGGCCGCAACCTTGTGCCCTTTGTGGCCGCGCAGGAGCCTTACGCCTGGTTTGACAACCAGCCGCAAAAGGTAAGCCTTGGCGCGGACGGCGCGTATGAGTGGCGCGGCACGGGCCTGCCCCTGCTGGTGTACGACTACGGCATCAAGTGGAACATCCTGCGCCGCCTGTGCGAAGCGGGTTTTGAACCCCTGGCCGTGCCGCCGAACTTTAACGCCGCGCGGGCCAAGGCCAGCGGAGCCAAGGGCGTTTTTCTCTCCAACGGCCCCGGCGACCCGGCGACCCTGACGGCAGAGATAGCCCTTGTGCGCGAGCTTGTGGGCATGTTCCCGGTTACGGGCATTTGCCTTGGGCATCAGCTCATCGGTCACGCCCTTGGCGGCACCACCGACAAGCTCAAGTTTGGCCACCACGGCTGCAACCACCCGGTGAAAGACCTGACCACTGGCCGCATCGAAATATCATCCCAGAACCACGGCTTCCATGTGGTGCTGGACGGCGTCAGCGATGTGGAAGCCACGCACATCAACCTGAACGACAACACGCTCGAAGGCCTGCGTCACAAGACCCTGCCTGTCATGAGCGTGCAGTACCACCCTGAAGCGGCTGCCGGCCCCCATGACGGGCAGTACCTCTTTGGGCGCTTTCGCCAGCTGATCGGCGAAGCCGCCGGGGCATAACCCCGGAACACTGATGCATATACGCGGTGCGCAACGCACCGTGCAAATAAAGACCGGCTGTCCGCAAGGCAGCCGGTCTTTATTTGCACGTATCCAGCTGGCGCTGGTTGAAACAGCTTCGTTGCCTGACGCCGCCTTGATTTAGTCAAGGCGCNGTTGGCGCGCAGCACCNGCCCCATCCCCCGCGTCAGACAGATAGAACGGCAACCGGGAGCGGTCTCTTTCTTGCTGTTACGCATGTTGTGCAAAAATTATAGAAATTTTGCACTTCTAAAGCTCGAAAAAGGGAAATTGTTGTTAGTATTTTTTATATTTTTTAGTTACTTATCAGGTAGTTATATCGAAAATGCTAATCACATTAATGGCGCCAACATATTCACTTTTTTTTATTTACAAGGCGCCAACATGTTTGATATTTAAATGTAACAACAACATAATAATGGCGCCAATATTGGAGGTTTTTTATGCTCAAAGCCACCCACAAGGGAAAGTTAAAAATTCTAGATATTGAATTGGAGTGTGCAGTTCTTGAAGACAAAACACGCGTTTTTTCAGAGCGTGCAACCACAAAGGCATTGGGTGGCAAACGCGGGGGGTCTCATTGGCGCCGCAAAAAGGAAGGAGAGGGTACGGGGCTACCCGTATATTTATCTGCGAGAAATCTTATTGGATTTATAGATGATGACCTCAAAAAATCATTAACTAATCCAATAGAATATTTGTCTTCTTCCGGTGGAAAAGTTGGGCATGGTATTGAAGCAACAACGCTTCCTAAAATTTGTGAGGTATATCTCAAAGCCCGCGATGCGAATGCTCTTTTGCCTGCACAAATTCATATTGCTGAACAAGCGGATATGCTTATCCGCTCTTTCGCGCAGATTGGCATAGTTGCATTGGTTGACGAAGCGACTGGATACCAAGCAGCGCGAGAAAAGAATGAGCTGGAAAGGCTTCTTGCTGTGTATCTCGCTGATGAACGTCTTAAGTGGGCAAAGCGTTTTCCAGATTCTTTTTACAAAGAGATTTATCGGCTTAATAGATGGGCATGGCCTCCGTTGAATGCTTCAAAGCGGCCTGGAATCGTTGGACAATACACAAATGATGTGGTTTATGAGCGTCTTCCGAAAGGTGTACTAAATAAACTCAAAGAATTAAATCCGTCCGACGAATCAACTCATCGTAGAAGATATAAGCACCACCAATTTTTATCAACTGACGTAGGTCAGCCAGATTTGCAGGCTCATATTTTGCAGGTCGTTGCTCTTATGCGGGCATCAACCACCTGGAAAGGTTTCCTTTCTCTTTTAGATAAATCCCTTCCGAAGGGTAAAACATACCAGCTTGATTTGCTCGAAGGCCTAAAATAATTCGATCCGGGTTGTCCTGTGGGGCCTCTTCTTCCGCGCCCACGCGTGACATCAATTTTGACATGCGCTATGCTGGCAGACAAATCCGCGTAGGCTAACGTGTCGCCAACTGCGCGTAATCAGAGGGTTTCATGCCGCCTATTGTTGTCATTGCCCCAGAGAGCACCAGCTACCAGATCGTGCAGCGCGTTGCTACCGAGCTGGGCATTCAGGACAAAATTCTTCTGCAGCTTACGGGCCTCAGCCGCTCTCTCAGCGTTGCCCGCAAGGCGGAGGAAGAGGGCGCGTATGTCATTGTGGCGCGCGGCTGGTCTGCCAACCAGATTGTGGAGGCGGGCATACGTACGCCTCTCGTCTTTTTGCCCATCAGCATGCAGGACTTGGTCTACGTGCTTGATCAGGCGCTTACCAAGGCCCAAAAGCCCAACCCCCGCGTTGGTTTTATTGTCTACCCCCAGCTGCAGAAAGAACTGGTTGCCCTCAGCAGTCTGCTGCACGTGGATTTGCGCATCTATCCCAGCGGCAGCAACAGGGAGGACATGCGGCAGGCCATTGCCCAGGCGGTGCGCGACAAGGTGGATGTGTTTATCGGCGGCGAGACCTCCATCGGCATGGCCGAGAGCATGGGCTTGTGCTGCCAGCTGCTGGTCTGCGACGAAATGTCCATCCGGCAGGCCTTGCTTGAGGCCAAGCGCATAGTTTACGCCCGCGAGCTCGAGCAGGCCCAGAGCCTCAAGTTCAAGACCGTCATTGAGCATTCGCACGACGGTATTGTCTCGCTCGACGCCGAGGGACGCGTGCTGCTCATCAACCCTGTGGCGCGGCGCATGCTGCGGCTCAAAAACGACATCACGCACTTCAGTTACCGCGCCATACTCGACCTGCCGCAGATCGACCGCTGCCTGCTGCTCGGCAACAGCATTGAAGACGAAATGGCCGAAGTGGAGGGCAGGAAGCTGCTGTTTTCCGCCATTCCCATCCATGTTGGCGATACCGTGCACGGCGCGGTCATTACCTTTCAGGAGCCACGGGCCATTGCCGCCAAGGAGAGCAAGATCCGGCACGACGCCATGCATGCCGAGATGCTGGCGCAGCACAAGTTTGAAGACATCATCGGCATCTCGCCCTCCATCACGGCAGCCGTTGCGCGCGCCCGCAAGTTTGCTCCTTCCGCGCAGCCTGTGCTTATTCAGGGTGAAACCGGCACGGGCAAAGAGCTTTTTGCCCAGTCCATCCACAATGCCAGCCCGCGCAGCGATCAGCCCTTTGTGGCCATCAATTGCGGCGCGTTGCCGCAGTCGCTGCTCGAATCAGAGCTGTTTGGCTACGAGGAAGGCGCGTTTACCGGCGCAAGCCGCAAGGGCAAGCCAGGCCTGTTTGAGCTGGCCCATAACGGTACGCTGTTTCTGGACGAGGTGGCGGAACTTGATCTGCGTGCGCAACGGCGGCTTTTGCGCGTGCTCGAAACGCAGCGTGTGCTGCGCATCAGCGGCACGCGCAACATCTGCGTGGATGTGCGCATCATCGCGGCCACCAATGCCAACCTGTGGGAGAGAGTCAAACGCAACCAGTTTCGCGCCGACCTGTTCTACCGGCTCTCTGTACTGGTGGTTTCACTGCCGCCCCTGCGCGAGCGCGAGGGCGATGTGGAACTGCTCATGCGCCATTTTCTCGCGCAGGGCGACGACACGGTGCTGCGTGGGCAGGTCATGGACCCCAAGGCGCAGGAAATGCTGAGCCAGTATGCCTGGCCGGGCAATATCCGCGAGTTGCGCTACTTTATCCACCGGTTATGCGTCACCATGCCCGAAACTCTTGACGCCGCCACCATCGAGACTGAACTGCTCATGCCTTTTGCCTGCCGCCAGCCCGACTGCCGCAAGCAGCCCAACGTCTGCGCGGACCCTGGCCAGGACGTGCAGTCCGCCGAAACTGCCCCGCCCGCGGTGGAAGGCGAACGGGAGCGCATTGTGCAGGCTCTGCATGCCAGCCACGGGCATCAGGGCAAGGCCGCACTTATGCTGCATATGAGCCGCAGCACGCTGTTTCGCAAAATGCGCAAGTTCGGCATACGCTAGCGACCCTTTCCCCGCCCCAAAAGGCAGCCTTTTGCCCGCATGACTCAGGCGTATCAGCCGGTTGCCCGCCAGATTTTTTCCTATGCCGCATACGCCTGCCATGGCCGTCCCACTGCCTGTCCATCTGGCAGGTTGTTTTGCGCGCTGCCTGCCGCCTACCGCACCAGCCATTTTGTCTTCGCCTGACGCACGCCGCGCCAGCACTACCGCATTTTGCCAAATGATGGAGAGTTTGTTGATCTGCCTGGTATTAATCAATAATATCAGGCAGATTTGTCAGGTGCATAGGATAGTCTGGCATCAGCAGGGGGGGCTTTGCCGTCAGGCTTGCGCGCTCAAGCCTGTGGGCCAGTGTCCTGATTGACCAGGATGACCGAAAATGAAACAAAATGTGTCAGCTTGTGTGCAAAATGTGTCACCTGTGCAGCATAGCATGCTATTGATACCAGGCGCATCGAGGGCATAGCCTGATTATATTGACAATTTTTTTGCAGCGCCCAGATGGCATAGAGATTGCTTTAGGTGAGTCTTGTAGACGAATAAGGTTGTTTTTATATCTTGAATGGACATTAGTGGCATGGGAAAAATTGATGGTTTTGGCATTGCTTTAAGAGTTTGGCTGTTTTTTACGCAGTAAAAAACTTTTTGCTGCGTACTAAAGGTGCAAAAGTTGTTTTTTATCTGTTTTAATAGACTGTTTATGTAAACAGTCTATTGCAATGTTAAACAAAAATGTATGTATTTTACTTTTAATAAAGCGTAATGCAGTTGTTATTTTTGTATAGGCGCGTCCTGATTACGCTGCTTGCACAGACGGTTTCGCTACCGGGCAAGGCAGCGGCAAGCAAGGCAGGGGGCTTTTGGGCAAGCATAATGAAAAACAGGCAAAAAGCATCAGCACACGCTGCAGCTACCAAAAAACAGGGATACAGCTCAGATTGCGCGGCCCGGCCGCGCTACGATAACCAGCCGGCTATCGGCACAAACCCGCATGGGGAATGATGATGGTGAACATCAACCGCCAATGGTGTAAAGGTTGCGGCATCTGCGTAGCCTTTTGTCCCAAAAAGGCGCTGTCCTTGGATGATGAGGGCAAAGCCTGTCACAATCCCGAGCTTTGCGTGGAGTGTGGCATGTGTGAACAGTATTGTCCTGATCTGGCCGTAACGGTTGAAAAGACCGGTAAGGCCAAAACCGGCAAGGGGGCAGCGGCATGAGCCAGCAAAATATCCTCTTTGTGCAGGGTAACGAAGCCTGCGTGCGCGGGGCCCTGTATGCCGGGCTGCGCTTTTTTGCAGGTTATCCCATTACCCCTTCAACTGAAGTGGCCGAGCATCTGGCCGAGCAGCTGCCCCGCGTGGGCGGCAAGTTTATTCAGATGGAAGACGAAATAGCCTCCATGTGCGCGGTTTGCGGCGCATCGCTGGCTGGTTCAAAAGCCATGACCGCCACGAGCGGCCCCGGTTTTTCCCTCAAGCAGGAGGCCATCGGCTACGCCGTGATGGCTGAAATTCCCTGCGTTGTGGTCAACGTGCAGCGCGGCGGCCCCTCCACCGGTCTGGCCACCAAGGTGGCTCAGGGCGATGTGAACCAGGCCCGCTGGGGCACGCACGGCGACCATTCCATCATCGTGCTCACGGCGTCGAGCATTCAGGACGTGTTTCAGATCACGGTCGAGGCCTTCAATATGGCCGAGACCTACCGCACGCCCGTCATCCTGCTGTTTGACGAGGTTATCGGCCATATGCGCGAAAAGCTGGTCGTACCTGCCGCGGGCGAGCTGCCCGTGGTGGAGCGCCTGCATACCGAGGTTCAGGCCGGGGTCAACTACTACCCCTACCTGCCCCGCGAAGACGGCCGGTTGCCCATGTCCGACTTTGGCGGCGTGCACCGCTACAACGTCACGGGCCTGTACCACGACATCTGGGGCTTCCCCACTGAAAATCCCGAACAGGTCAGCAAGCTTGTGTACCACCTGGTGGACAAGATCGAAAACCGCGCTCACCTGCTGGCCCGCTGGAAGGAATATTATCTGGAAGATGCCGAGCACGTCATTATTTCTTACGGCTCGTCGGCCCGCAGCGCCCGGCATCTGGTGGAGACCCGCCGCTCAAAGGGCGACCGCATCGGTCTGCTTGAACTGCAGACGCTCTGGCCCTTCCCGGCGCAGCTTGTGCGTGAAAAAACGGCCCATGCCCGCAATATTTTTGTGGCGGAGATGAACATGGGCCAGATCACCACACAGGTAAAGCAGGTGGTGCAGCGTCCCGACCGCGTGTTCCTGGTGAATCGCATGGACGGTCTGATGCTCAACCCCACCGATATCGGCAAGGTCATGCGTGTTATTGAAGGAAGGGGGTTCTAACATGAGCGTGCAAAACATCCGCGAACGGTTTTTCCCCCATATCTGGTGCCCCGGCTGCGGTCACGGCACCATCCTCAACAACCTGCTGCACGCCGTGCAGGAAATGAACATAGACCCCTCAAACATGTGCATGGTTTCGGGCATCGGCTGCTCGGCGCGCATATCGGGCTATGTGGACTTTCACAGCATGCACACCATGCATGGCCGCGCCCTGGCCTGCGCCACGGGCATCAAGATGACCAAGCCAGAGCTTAACGTGGTGGTTCCCATGGGCGACGGCGACGCCATGGCCATCGGCGGCAACCATTTTATCCACGCCTGCCGCCGCAATATCGATATGGTCGCCATCATCATGAACAACCGCATCTACGGCATGACCGGCGGCCAGTATTCTCCGCTTTCGGGCGAGGGCATTCTGGCGACCACCGCTCCCTACCGCAGCATTGACCACGAGTTTGACACCGTAAAGCTTGCCATGGGCGCGGGAGCCACCTTTGTGGCCCGCACCACGACCTTCCATGTGAAGGAAATTGTCACGTTGCTCAAAAAAGCCTTTGCCCACAAGGGGTTTTCGGTGCTGGAGATACTTACGCAGTGCCCCACCTATTTTGGCCGCAAAAACAAGATGGGCGGCGCTGTGCAGATGCTCGAATGGTATCGCGACAACACCGCCCAGCTTGGCTCCAAAAAACTGGAAGAAAACCCCCATCTGATTCCGCGCGGCGTTTTTGTAGAGGAAGACCGCCCCGAATACTGCGCGGAATACGCCAAAATCATCGCAAAGGCCCACAAGGAGTAACGTCATGGAAAGATATCGCTTTCTCCTGTCCGGATCCGGCGGGCAGGGCATCATTACCATGGCCATTCTGCTGGCAGAAGCCGCCGTGCTGTATGAAGGGCTGGTGGCTGTGCAGTCGCAGTCATACGGGCCCGAAGCTCGCGGCGGCGCGACACGCTCGGACGTGATTATTTCCGACAGCGAGATATACTTTCCCAAGGTAAACCAGCCCAATGTGCTTGTGGCCCTTACCGACGAGGCCGCAGGCAAGTATCTGCCACTTATCCGCCCCGGCGGCATGTGCCTGTACGACAGCGACCTCGTGCACCCCTCAAAGCGTATCGACGCCGAGCGTGTGGGCCTGCCCATGCTGCGCAGCGTCAAGGAGACCTTTGGCGGTAAAACACAGGCTCTCAACATCTGCGTGCTTGGCGCGCTGGCGGCCATAACCGGCGCCGTGCGGCTTGACTCCATCGAAAAAGTGCTGGAATCGCGCTTTGCCGCCGTGCACCACGAAAACAACAAAAAAGCCCTGCATCTGGGCGCAGGCCTTGCTGGCGAGGTCAGGCGCTGACGGCGTTTTTACGCAGCGACGGGGGCGCACCCTCTCCCTGTCGCTGCCATAAACGCTGCCTGGCGGCTGTGCAGGCGGCTGTCAGGCGCTGATGACCCTCCCGTGGCTGAAACTGATCCGCTGCGGGAGGACCAAAACCTCAGACTTGCGCATGGTCAAGGGGCACAAGCGGCGTTTTACGGTGCGCTGCCCCTTTGCAGCGTGCAGGTTTACGCCCCTCTCAAAACAAACTTCGAGGATATGCATGAACATCCACGAGTATCAGGCAAAAACTCTTCTGGCCCAGTTCGGCGTACCCGTACCCCGTGGGCTGCTGGCTGAAACCCCCGCCGAGGCCCGGCAGGCGGCGCTGCAGATACCCGGCCCCGTATGGGTAGTCAAGGCGCAGATACACGCGGGCGGTCGCGGCAAGGGCGGCGGCGTTGTTGTGTGCAAAAGTCCTGATGAGGTCGAAGCGGCCGCAGCGCGCATCATCGGCATGCAGCTGGTAACGCACCAGACCGGGCCGCAAGGCAAAAAAGTGCACAAGGCCTGGGTAGAACAGGGAACCAACATCGCCCGCGAGCTGTATCTGGCCGTGGTGCTTGACCGTGGCGCGCAGTGCCTCACGGTGATGGCCTCGCCCGACGGCGGTATGGATATTGAAGAAGTCGCCGCCAAAACCCCCGAGCGTATCTTTACCACCCGTCTGGACGGCGGCCACCGCATCTGGCCCTTCCAGGCGCGTGCGCTGCTGTTTGGCTGCGGGCTGACGCCCGCACAGGTCAATGCGGGCACAGCCCTGCTGCTGAATCTGGTGCGGCTGGCGGCGGAAAAAGACGCCGTGCTGGTTGAAATCAACCCGCTTGCCGTCACCGCCGAGGGCGAGCTGATGGCTCTGGACGGCAAGATGGACTTTGACGAAAGCGCCCTCAAACGCCACCCAGACATCGCAGCCCTTGAAGATCCTGAAGAATGCGACCCGCTGGAACGCAAGGCCCGCGAACTTGGCGTAAACTACGTGCGCCTTTCGGGCTATGTGGGCACCATGGTCAATGGCGCGGGCCTTGCCATGGCCACCATGGACGCCATCAAGCAGGCCGGGGCTGAACCGGCCAATTTTCTCGATGCAGGCGGCGGCGCCAACGAGCAGATGGTGGCCGCAGGCTTTGAGGTAATGCTGTCCGACCCCAATGTGCGGGGCATCCTCATCAATATTTTTGGCGGCATTCTGCGTTGCGACATCGTGGCCCAGGGCGTTGTGAACGCGGCCCGCAAGGTAGACCTCAAACTGCCGCTGGTGGTGCGCCTTGAAGGCACAAACGTGGAAGAAGGCCGTCGCATCCTGCGCGAAAGCGGGCTGAACTTTGAAACAGCGGCCAGCATGAGCGAGGCGGCTCACAAAATTGCGGCCCTGACCGCCGGAGGTGCGGCATGAGCATACTCGTCAACGCACATACAAGGGTGCTGGTGCAGGGCCTGACAGGCCGCGAAGGCATGTTCCATACCGAGCAGATGCAGGCTTACGGAACCAGGGTTGTGGCGGGCTGCACGCCCGGCAAGGGCGGTCAGAGCGTGCTTGGCGTGCCGGTGTTCAACACCGTTGCCGAGGCCGTGCAGCAGACCGGAGCCGACGCGAGCGTCATCTTTGTGCCCTCAGCCGTTGCGGCGGACGCCATCTGCGAAGCGGCAGACGCAGGCATAGGCCTTGTCATCTGCATCACCGAGCATATCCCCGTGCTGGACATGGTGCGGGTCAAGGCTCGACTCAAGGCCACAGGCACGCAGCTTGTGGGCCCCAACTGCCCCGGCGTCATCAGCCCCGGCAAGTGCAAGATCGGCATCATGCCCGGCTACATCCACAAACAGGGCAACATCGGGCTTATCAGCCGCTCCGGCACACTCACCTACGAGGCAGTGCATCAGCTTACCTCGCAGGGGTTGGGGCAGAGCACCTGCGTGGGTATTGGCGGCGACCCTGTGCCCGGTCTGTACTTCACTGATTTGTTGAAGATGTTTCGCGACGATCCCGCAACCCAGGCTGTCTGCCTCATCGGCGAGATCGGCGGCGATGGCGAGGAGCTTGCCGCCGCCTATATCAAGGAAAGCGCTTATCCCAAGCCCGTCTTTGGCTTCATTGCCGGTCTTACCGCCCCCAAGGGCAAGCGCATGGGGCACGCCGGGGCCATTATCAGTGGCTCAAAAGGTCGCGGCGAAGACAAGATCGCGGCTCTAGAAGACGCTGGAGTTAAAGTAATACATGAACTTGGTCTACTGGGCGAAACCGTGGCCAGGTTTATGCGGGGGTAAGTTTATTTATTTGTAATAAAAAGATAATTTTTATAGATTCGGGCGGGCGCGCCCGCCCGATATAATGTTTAACCTGAAAGCAAGGGTGCGTATGAAAATAAGGCAGCTCTTTTCTTTGCTAGCGGCAGTTGCGGCCATGCTAGGCATTGCTTTTCTGGTTCCTGACCTGCAAGGGTTGGATGCCAAAGGGCGGGCGGCGCTTGGGGTCGGCGTGTTTGCCATTATCGTATGGGTGACGCAGGCACTCGATGACGCCCAGAGCGGCTTTTGCATCGTTACCTTTCTTGTTTTGCTAGGCGCGGCCAAGCTGGGCCCGGCGCTTTCCGGCTACGCCAATACGGGCGTGTGGATTGTGGTGCTGGGTCTGGTCATGGCCGCAGGTATGGAAGTAAGCGGACTGTCGCGGCGCATGGCGCTGAACATGGTAAGTCTTGCGGGGGCCTCGCCGGTAAAGATGTACTGGGCGGTGGCCCTCATTACGTTGGTAATGACGTTTTTTATCCCTTCGCTTGGGGCCAAGACCCTTTTGCTCATGCCCATCATCGCCCAGATGGGGCACGCCTTTGGGGCGGAGAAGGGCAAGAGCAACATGGTCAAGGGCCTCATATTTGTGGTGACCATCACAGGCACCATGTACTGCCTTGGCATCATGACCTCGCATGCGGCCAACCCCATTACTGCCAGCCTGCTTGAAAAAGCCACCGGCCAGCCCGTGACCTGGGCGCAGTGGTTCAAAATCGGCGCGCCGCCGGCCTTTGTGTGCGGTTTGCTGGCCGTGCCCATCCTGCTGTGGATGTGGCCCCCGGAAATCACCGACATCAGCTCCGGGCAGACCTATGTGCGCAAAGAGCTTGATGCCCTTGGCCCCATGAGTCTTGTCGAAAAGTATACCATGGGCGTTTTTTTGGTGACCCTCGCCTTGTGGGCCACGGATACCTTTCACCGCATCAACCCCACGCTGGTCGCCATGATGTCTGTTCTGGCCATGATCGCGCCCGGTCCGCAGCAGATCATGACCTGGAAACAGGCGGAAAAAAAGGTTCCCTGGAACATTTTTATTGTTTACGGCGCTGGTCTTTCCATGGGGGCTGTGCTCGTTTCGTCCGGCGCGGCGGCCTGGATTGCCAGCACTTTTTTCAGCCCGCTGGCCTGTTTTGACATCAAGCTGCAGGTTGTCATTCTCATCTGGATCATGCTTGTTCTGCAGTGTCTGTTTACCGGGGCAGGGCCCAAAACCACCGCTCTTACCCCTGTGGTCATTGCCTATGCCACAACCCAGGGCATTGATCCCACGCCTTTTGTTCTGCTTGTGGGCATGAACATGCTGCACCAGTACCTGCTGCCTGTTTCAAACCTGCCCAACATCATCGGCCTTGCAACGGAAGAAATCACCCCCGCAGAACTCATCAAGACCGGCGCGGTCATGAGTCTGTTTGGCGCAATTTTTATGAGCATCATGGTCTACACCTACTGGACGTGGATCGGCATGTTCGGGTAACGCCGACGCTGACATTTCTGTAGAATAGAAGGCGGCCGTTGCGTACCTGCGGCCAGCCAGACGGGATATTTGCGTGTGCGGCAAGCTAACATCACTGGAGGAAACCATGGCAGGGGAATACCTAACTTCGCTCACCCCTGAGCATAAGAAGTTTCTTGAAGAGTTGTTCAAGGACGGCGTGTCGTTCGACCCCAAGGTGCTGCGCGTATACGCCTCTGACGCCAGCCTGCTTACGGGCACTGTGCTGGCCATGGTGCGCCCCCAAAACGCCGGGCAACTGTGCGAGTTTATGCGCTGGGCCGATGCCGAGCGCGTGGCCGTGCACCCGCGCGGGCGCGGTACCAGCCTCTCTGGCGGCTGCGTGCCTACGGTTCCCGGTATTGTTGTTTCCATGCTGGGCATGGATAAAATAATCGAGATAAGCAAGGAAGACTTTGTGGCAGTGGTGGAACCGGGCGTGAACACGGCCCAGTTTCAGGCCGCGTGCGAAAAGCTGGGCATGTTTTACCCGCCTGACCCGGCCAGCGGCAAGGCGACCAGCGTGGGCGGCAATGTCATAACCTGCGCCGGAGGCCTGCGCGCCGTGAAGTACGGCGTCACGCGCGATTATGTGCTTGGCGTCGAGGCCGTCTTGCCCGGCGGCGAGCTGGTGAAATTTGGCAGACGCACCCACAAGGACGTGATAGGCCTTGACCTTGGGCGGCTGTTTGTGGGCAGCGAGGGCACGCTTGGCATCATCACCAAGCTTATCGTCAAGCTGTTGCCCAAGCCCGAGGCTTCTGCCTCGGTACTGGTGGGTTACCCGTCGCTGGATGCGGCTCTGGCGTCCATGGGCAAGGTTTTTGCCGCAGGCATTTTGCCTTGCGCCGTGGAATTCATGAACGAAACCGTGCTGGAAATCCTTACCAAGACCGGCGAGGTGCCGTGGCCCGACAGCGTAAAATCGTTGCTGCTGTTTCAGGTGGACGGCAGCAAGGACACCGTGCCGCTTGAAAACGCCCGCCTTGCCCGACAGCTGGACGATGCCCTGTGGCGCATGGAAGGCGTGGGCAAGGAAGAGGAAGACAAGCTGTGGGCCTACCGGCGCAGGGTATCGGCCGCATCGTACGTGCTTGGTCCGGACCGCATCGGCGGCGACATGGCCGTGCCGCGCGGCTCCATACTCAAGGCCGTACGCCGATTTGAAGAAATTGCGGCCAGCAACGGCAAGCGTCTTATCGGTTTTGGGCATGCGGGCGACGGCAACATCCACGCCAACCTGCACTACGACGCCTCCGACCCCGACGATGCCCGGCGCACGCAAAAAACCCACCACGAGCTTGACGCGGCGGCCCTGGAGTTTGGCGGCAGCCTTTCCGGCGAGCACGGCGGCGGCTGTCTGAAGGATGTGGGCAGGCAGCTGGGGCAAAAGGAGCACGCCCTCATGCAGCGTCTGCGCCGTGTATTTGACCCCAACGGCATTCTTAATCCCGGCAAGGGGTACTGACATGAAACGCGGATGCACGCAATGCGGCGAATGCCTGAACGTGTGCCCTGTGTACGCGCTCTATAAACGTGAGGAATATTCCCCCAAGGGCAAGCGGCTGCTGCTGGAGGCCATTGACCCAGAATTTGGCGGCAACCCCGATTCTTCCATGCCCTGGGACGACATACGCACGCTGGCGCGTCTGTGCGCCGGGTGCGAACGCTGCCAGCGGGCCTGCGCCCGCAAGCTCTCCACCTGCGATCTGCTGGCCGAGGCCCGGTCGCGCAATCCGCACTGGACGCAGGCTGTTTGGGATTTGTGGATACGCCGTGTTGGCCCCCTGTGGCCCATGGCTGGCAAAATCGCCATGCTTGCCCCTGACGCGGTCATACCCGGCGTGCTGCGCTCGTCGGTCGATACCGCCCGCGCCCTGGTTGACCTGCCGCCCTGCGACCCATGGGTGGCGCTGCGGCCACGGCAAAAGGTCAACGGCGTCAAGGTGGCCCTGTTCAGCGGCTGTACGGCAAAAAACGCCCGTCCCCGCTGGATAGCCAAGGCCCGTCAACTGCTGCAGGGCTGGGGATACGATCTTGTGGACACTGCTGATTTTGCCTGCTGCGGCGGCACGTTGCACCATGCCGGGCAGCTGGGTGCGCTGGCCGAGGTGCGCGAGCGCAATCTTGAACTCTGGCGCAAGGCAGGCAAACCCCTGATGGCGAGCTTTTGCGCCTCGTGCAAGCACAGCCTTGACGGCTATACAGCCGTTATGTCGGCGGAAGAAGGCAAGGAATGGAAGCAGAAATGCGTAGGACTTTCGTCTTTGCTTGTGGAGCCGCAGGCAAAGGCTACGGGCCATGCCCCGGCGGTTGTTGGCTACCATCAGCCCTGTCACTGGGGCCTGGCCGACCCTGACCTGCCGCTGCTCAAGAGCTGGTTGCCCGGCCTGCAAAAGGGAACAGCCCTGTGCTGCGGCATGGGCGGCATACTGAAAATGAGCAATCCGGACCTGTCCGCAGACATGGCCCGTAAATGTATGGAAGGCTTTGCGCCTGATGTCAGGCATATAGTCACCGGCTGCAGCGGCTGCGTGATGCAGCTGGCGTCGGTGGCGGGGCAAAACAGGCAGGTGCGTCACTGGCTTGATGTGGTAACTCTGGAGGAAGATCGGTAGAGCGGGACAGACCCCCATATGGCAAGCACACCCTAATGGATGCAGGGGCCGCCCGCCTGGGTGACGCCCGTGCTGGCGCAAGAGGAGGTTTTCATGGCCAACAGATTTGAGGAGTACGGTAAAAAATACGGCACTGTGGTGGCGGTTGCGGTGGCCCTGTTGGTGTGGCTGCTGCCCACGCCAGAGGGCATGAATATAACGCAGCACAAGCTGCTGAGCATATTTTCCGGCGCGGTGGTGCTGTGGATCACCCTGAGCGTCTCGGTGGCGACGAGCAGCTTTATCATTGTTTCCCTGCTGTATTTCTGGGTGGGCAATGCCGAGGGAACCGTCAAAAATGGCGTACTGGTGCATAATGCCGGGTTTTCGCTGTCGGGCTTTTCCTCTCCCGCCCTGTGGCTGCTCATCACAGGCTTTGTCATTTCCATTGCCATGACCGAAACAGGCATGGCCCGTCGCGTGGCCCTGCACCTTATGCGGCTGTTTGGCAAAAAGCCGGGCGGGGCCATCCTATCGCCCATGATCGCCAACCTGCTTGTTGCGCCGCTCACGCCGTCAAATACCGCCCGCACGGCAGCCATGCTGCCCATTGTGGAGGGCGTCGCCCAGGCCTACCGCGTCGAGCCAGGCAAAAGCAACTTTGGCAAGGCGCTGTTTATTGCCAACACCTTTGCCTCCAACATCACGGCAGGCGGCTTTTTAACGGCGACCATACCCAACCCTGTGGCCATCGGCATGATGATTACAGCCATGGGCGGCGCTGCCGTGGCCACCTCATGGGGCTTCTGGGCGCTGGCGGCCCTGCCCACCACCCTGATTGTGCTTGTGGGCAGCCAGTATGTGGTGCGCTGGATATTTCCGCCCGAGATGAAGGACATCCCCGGCGGCCTCGACTACATAGAAAAAGAACTGGCGGCCATGGGCCCCACCACCTGGCGCGAAAAAAAGGCCATGCTCTACTTTTTGCTGGCCCTTGTGCTGTGGTCGACGGATATGTGGCACCATTTCAACTCCACCATGGTGGCCTTTGTGGTCAGCACGCTCATTCTTGTGCCCGGCATCGGGGTGCTCTCGTGGAAGGACGCGCAAAAGTCCATACCGTGGGAGCTCTTTGTGTACTTTGGCGGGGTCATTACCCTGAGCGACGTACTCATGAAGACCAAGGCCTTTGAATGGGTCATCAAGAGCGGCCTCACCGCCATGGGCCTCACGCACGTCAACATGCTGCCGCTCATGATCGGCCTCATGGGCTTTACCATTTTCAGTCACGTCATCTGGTCCACTACCACGGCCATGGCTGGCGTCATGATACCCATCTACATCGGCCTTGCGCAGACCTTTGGCTTTCCCATTGCGGGCTTTGTGCTGCCGCAGGCCATCCTGATGGGGTATGCGCTGTTTTTGCCTTTTAACACCATGGGCAACATCATCATGTTTGGCGCTGGCTACTACACTGTCAGCGAGCAGCTCAAGGCAGCCTTTGCCGTGGGCATATTTGCCTGGCTGGCCTGGGCTGCTACGGCTCTGGTGTGGTTTCCCGTCATCGGTCTTATTTAAGCAAACAGGAGCAGACAATGACCACAACCCGCAGGCCCCTGCCGCCCATGGCGCGTATTCGCCAGTCTTTTGTCAGACCAAGGGTGGGGGATGCCGCTGCTGAAATGACTGCCCAGATGGAACTGCTCGCCCCGCGCATCAAGGCGGGCAGCACCGTGGGCATCACGGTGGGCAGCCGGGGCATACAGAATATCTGCGTCATGCTTGAGGCGGCCATAGCGGTTGTACGCCGCTGCGGCGCAACCCCGGTTTTGCTTGCGGCCATGGGCAGCCACGGCGGCGGTACCCCCGAAGGGCAAAAAGAGGTGCTGGACAGCCTGAACATTACCGAAGAGCGGCTGGGGGCCAAGGTGGTTACCTGCGCCACCTGCCGCAGCATAGGGCAGACCCCCGACGGTCTGACCGCGCACATGCTTGATTCCGCCTTTTCGGTCGACGCCATTATCCCCATCAACCGCGTCAAGACGCACACGTCCTTCAAGGGCTGCGTGGAGAGCGGCATGTGCAAGATGCTGGTGGTGGGGCTGGGCGGCCCCGGTGGGGCGGGGCAGTTTCACAGCCTTGGGCAGTCGCAGCTGCCGCGCCTGCTGGTGGACGTAAGCCGCATTATCATTGAAAAGATGCCCGTTATCGGCGGCGTGGCCATTGTGGAAAACGCCTATGAAGAAACCGCGCGCATCCAGGCCCTGCTGTCTGAAGAAATGATCGAACGCGAGATCGAGCTGCTGACCTGGTCAAAAACCCTCATGCCCGCACTGCCTGTGGACAGGCTGCACGGCCTGATAGTGGAAGAAATGGGCAAAAACTTCAGCGGCACGGGGGCGGACACCAACATCATCGGCAGGCTGCGCATTCAGGGCGAGGCGGAAATGACCAGCCCGAGCATCCGTTATGTTTCAGTCATGGACCTTTCGGAAGAATCGCACGGCAACGCCACGGGTATTGGGCTTGTGGACTTTGTGACCCAGCGGCTTATCGACAAGGTCGACCGCAAGGCCACCTACCTCAACAACCTCACCACCACCTTTGTGACACGCGCCTTTTTGCCCACATGGTACGATACGGAGCAGGAAGCGCTGGAAACCATGATGTTTTGCCTGCGCAGCATCCCGCAGGACGAGGTGCGGCTGGTGCACATACCCAACACGCTGTACCTGACGGACTGCTTTGTGAGTGAGGCGGTGCTCAGGGAGCTGACCGACACCCAGCGCTTTACCTTGGTGCACGAGCCGCGCCCGGTGCTGTTTGATGCAGCGGGGCAGCTGGCCGACCGCATAGGCAGGCCGCACTGATCAGACGCGGATAAATAGCTGATATGCCCATCGGGGTTCAGGCAAAGGGGTCGCCGGGCGGCCCCTTTTGCGTGTCATTTTATCCGCAGCATGCCGAAAAATAAGCCGAAAGACCTGCACTGCACTGGACGAGCGGTGGGCGGCAGTATAGTATGCCGCAACATGCACTCCTGTATTCGGTGAGCCTATGCTCAAACTTCGGTCCCCCCAATTTATCATTACCGCCGCTCTTGCTGGGTGCATGGCGGCCCTGTTGGCGTATCTGCTGTGCTGGACGCACGGCTGGAATCCCGCCTGGGCAGAGGCCGCTAACCCGCAGGCTCCGGTAATTGCAGACAATGCGGATACAGGCAATGCGGATGCAGGCAATGCCGCAGTACCAGAGTCCCTGGCTGTTTCTTTTGACTCGGCCACGGGCGACGCGCCCCCGAGCAGGGTTGAAAGGGGGAATACGGGGCAAAACGGCGCAGGTGATGAAAATAACGCAGGCGTTGAGCAGCAGCCCCGCCAGCTGTCTGACCCATCGGATGTGTCCGCCGGGCAGCAGCTTGCACAGCCCTCTGATCAGCAGAGGGGCCAACCCGCCGATCATACAGCGGAACAGGCGCCATCATATCTAGCGCAAGACCATGAGCAGAACCTTGCGCCAGACGTAGCCGCAGACGGCGCGCCAAATCAGCCAGCCAATCACGCCAGCGGGCAACCTCATGATGCGGCCAGTGCGCCCGATGCCTCCACCGCCGGGCGACAGGCGGGCCAAAAAACCGCGCAACCCGCAATACCCCAGCCCGGCCAGACAGACGTCAGCAAGGCCGCACCCTCCGCACCCACTGCGTCAACCGCGCAGTCTGCCACAGCGCACGACCCAAAGATACAGCTTTTTGGCACAGTTGAATTCAAACGTCCGCTGTCCACCTTGCCGGGCTGGCTTGATCTGCTCAAACGCAATAGGATGGATCCTGTCTTTGTGCCCGGAAAGGTCTTCAAAAAAGGCGTCACCTGGGACAATTTTAAGTCCAAGGCTCCGTTAAACAACAAGATGGAGTTGCTGCGCTATGTCAATTCATTCTGGAATACCTGGCCGTATGTGGAAGACATCGTCAACTGGCGACAGGAAGACTATTGGGAAATTCCCGCTGAATTTCTGAAAAAATCCGGCGACTGTGAAGATTATTCCATCATCAAATATTTTACTCTCAAGGAATTGGGCATTGCGCCCGAAAACATGCGTATTGTGGTTGTACGCGACACCATCCGCAACCTTGCCCACGCCGTCCTGGTCGTGTACCTGAACGACGACGCTTTTGTGCTTGATAATCTGAGTAATTCTGTGCTGTCGCATACCAAGGTGCGGCAATACAGCCCCCAGTATTCGGTCAATGAATTTGGACGCTGGGCTCATCTGAAGGGCCGTAAAATAGAGTAGAGACGCTGAAACCGTACGACGCGCTTCGCTAGCGCTGCAGGCATGGCCCGCAGCCGCGCTGCGCCAATCGTGCCATGCAACAGGATACGCCTATGAAAATGCAGGAACTTGACGAGCGGACCGTTGCCGGGCGCTATCGCCTCAAAAAGGCGGCTGTTGCGGCTGTGAGCCTGACGCTGCTGGCTGTGGCCGCAACCGTTGCGTATGGTCTGTGCACCTTGCAGCTGAAAAACGTCACACAAGATATTTTGAACAACCAGCGCGAAGTGCAGCAGTCATGGGTGGACAAGTCGCTGGAGTCCATACGCGCATGGCACGCCTCTGTTAGCGAGCAGGCGCGGCTTGTGAGCAGCGCCGAAATGTTCCGCCTGTTCGCGGTGGATGTGCGCAATCTGGGCGCGGAAGGGCTGGCGCGGCTTTCCGCGCCTGACGCCATGGACAACGGCGACGAGTCGCTGCGCAACATGGCGGAGCAGATGGGCTACATGCAGGATCTGCTGCGCGACTTTACCCGTAGTAAAAACTGGATTTCCGCCAGAATAGTTTCGCCTGCCGGCAGCCCCTATGTGGCGCAAAAGGATGATGCGCCCCTGGGCGAAGCTCAGGTTGCCCTTGTGGCGCGGGCCGCCAAGCACAAGACCGTTGTTTTTGGCCCGGTGCGCCTTCTTGGCGACGCCATGGTCATGGATCTGGCCGACCCCATGTACGAAGTGCTGGGGCGCGGCGAAAACGCCCCTGTCGCCGTGCTTTTTGCCACCATTCCTATGGATGGAGTGCTGACGGGATTTCTTGCCCTGCGGCAAGACCAGTATGGCGGGTACATTACCTGCATATTGCAACACGCGGACAACCGCACCGAGGCCGTGCTGCTGCGCGATGGCAAAGCCGTTCTGGAACCCGTGCGGGCGTTACCGCTGGCCGAAGGCCTTGCTTTTAAACGCAGGCGGGCACTGGTCGAGGGCGACGAGGCCTATTCGCTTGGCAGCTATACCAAAAGCCTTGGCTGGCTTGTAACCCTTGAAGCCCCGGCCGATCTGGTTGACGTGGTTGTGGAAGGTCAGGCTTGGCAGATATATGGGCTCGGCATTTTGGGCAGCCTTGGCACGGCGCTGCTGCTGGCCTTTATCTGGGCTTCGCTGGTGAGCCGCTCGCACAGGGCGACGGCGCGACATTTTCAGCATTTATATGCGGTCATCCGCCAGCAAAAGATCATGCTCGACAGCGTGAACGCCTCGCTGCAGGCCGGGCTTATGCTGATGGACAAAAATGGCCGCCTGAAGATGTGCAACCCCGCCTTCAGCCAGATGGCAGGCAGGGATGAAGCCGAGCTCGCGGATGCGCCGGTGGGCGAGGTGTTGCCGCCAGATGCCGCTGCCCGCCTTATGGACGGCATGGCCCAGGTCACCGGCAGCGGCAAGGAGGACAGCATAGAAATTTCCATTCCGCAGGCTGGTGATATGCGCCTCTTCCGCGTGACGCTGTTTCCGTTTGAAGAGGGCGACACCCCCGGCACGGCAGGCCGGGGCGGCTGCGTGGGAATTTTTCAGGATATTACGGAGTTTCGCCGTCGCGCCGAGGCCGCGCGCGAGCGGCAGGCCAACAGCATTGCCGCCCTTGTGCGGGCTATTGAAAGCGTGGATGTGAACCTGATCGGCCACTCCCTGAAGATGGAGCATGTGGCCGACCTGCTTTCCAGCTCCATGAGCCTGCCCGACAGGGACAGGGAAACCCTGCGCCTTGCCGCCCGTCTTTCGCAGGTGGGCAAGATTTTTGTGCCGCGCGAGCTGCTTACCAAAAAAGGCAAACTCACGCCCGATGAGCAGGCCGAAGTCATGCGTGCGCCGGAATACGCCTTCCGCATCCTGCGCGAAATGCAGTTTAACCTTCCCGTGCCGGAAGCCGTGTTTCAGATGGGCGAACGCATGGACGGCACCGGCCTGCCCCAGCATCTGGCTGGCGAAAATATCCATCGCAATGCCCGCATCCTGGCCGTTGTCAACGCTTTTTGCGCCATGGTCAGCCCGCGCTCATATCGTGCGGGCATGCAACCAGCAGAAGCCGTGGCCCTGCTGATGCAGGACAAGGGCTTTGACAACGAGGTTGTGGTTGCGCTGTCGCAAGTTTCCCCTGCCGCGCTGCAGCAGGCCATAGCTATGGCCGCTGCCGCCAGCAAAAAGTCCGCCCAACCCGCAGCAACAGCAGCGGCCGCGCCTGCGGATTCTGCCGCAGCGGGCTAGCCGCCGTGATATCATGCAGAAAAACGTGATGCATACGGCAACGGAGGCGGGCGAGGCCGAAAAGATCGACGTGGCGATGAATATTTTTGCCAAGCCGTATCAGACCGCCCTTTCCCTCCTTTCGTTGCTCAGGCAGAGCGGCAAACATGTGGGCAACATCTGGCTGCAGTTTGAGCCATACGGCTCGCAGTACGATATTGTCAGCCCCTATGCGGTGGCGCAGTACCTGAGCGGTCAGCTTGGCGAGCGTTGCCGGGTGTTTCAGCCTGATTATTGGCTTGATCTCAAGGCTGCGGATCCTGAGCGCTTTCATGAGGCTTCATACCGGTACGGCATCCGCTACCAATATGCTTTTGAGCACAGCGCAAGTCGCAAGCTTTTTTTGATGCACAATGATGTGCTCGTGTTGCAGGATGTACTGGGTTTTTTGCTTGGCCAGATGGGCAACGCCGTGGCGGTGGGGCATCTTGGCCAGTGCTGGAACTGCCCGGCCCATGTGGAGGAGCTGACGCGCGAGGTTATGGGCTGCGGGCCTTGCAGCCCGCAAGCGTATCTGGATTTTCGGCCTGACTACGGGCAGTTGCAGCAGCTTTACGCTCTGGCGCACCAGCGCGGTATTTTTGCAAGGCCGTATCAGGTGGGGTTTGCGGGTATTTTTGACCAGCAGCCATGGCCTCTGCCAGAGTGCCGCATCAACGAGTGGGCCTGCCTGCTTGATCTGGAGGCCTCGCGCCCCCTGTGCGTGCCGCATGGCCCCATTTTACCCCCCGGCGCTTACCGGCAGTGCGGGCCGGTCTGCCTTGATATTGGCGTGGAGTGGTTCAGGGGCATGCACGCCCGATGCATGGTTGCCCGGCACGTCGATCTTTCACGTCATCTCAAGCACTGGGTCGGCACTGGCAAGGTCACTGCCCGCCGCTATGCCCTGGCGGAAGAAAATGCCCTCAAGATTCTGCTGACCAGCTTTCCCGCCTATTGCGACTGGCTGCGCGGCACCATCGGCAACAAACCCCTGGGCGTGAGCGACGTACGCTGAGCAAGCTCTCCAGCGCGCGGCATTGGGCCGCCTTTTTTAACCCGTAGTGTTGGCTGCGGTTTTTTTATGCCCGCAGGACTGCAGCCTTGCCACAAAAAAGGCGTCGCCCACAATGGACGACGCCCGACACGGGAAAGAAAGGTTTGCAGCGCTATCCCCAACGCTGGGAGGGCCTTGCGGCCCTCCGGCCTTCTTTCAACTGTAATATCTATTGGTTACCGCTTCATGCCGATAACTGTTTCAAGCATGCTGTCTACGGTGGTTATGCTTTTGGAGTTGGCCTGAAAGCCGCGCTGCGTGGCGATCATCTGCACAAACTCGCGCGACATGTCCACGTTGGACTGTTCAATGTTGTAGGCCTTGGTTGAGCCAAAGCCGTTGTCGCCAGCAACGCCCTGCCGGGCAACGCCCGATTCCTTGGTTTCGGAATAGAGGTTGTTGCCTTCCCTGTACAGGCCCTGCAGGTTGTCAAAGTCGTACATGGATATCTGGTACAGGGCCATGGTCTGGTTATTGTCGTACTTGCCGTAAATGACGCCGTCTGTATCAATGCTGAAGTTGTTCAGCACCCCTGCGGAATATCCGTCGGCGTTGGAGGTCCGCACCGTGGCATTGCCGCTGGCGACGACGCTGGCGGAACTTTCTCTGCTGGTTGCGGCCATTGTTGCAGGTGCGGTTACGTAGTCGATGGAATGTGCACTCACAGTAAGCGAGGCCAAAGAGTTGCTGCCGTTGTTCCAAGGGGTTGAAGCGGCATCCTTCAATCCAAGGTTCAGCTCAACAATGTTGTTTTCCACGATACTATAGCTAGATGCAGTGCCTTTATGGTTAGCAGTTTCAGATACACTGTTACACAGCGGAGTGCCACTGAAGTTCGCTGAAAATACAGGTAGTCCGTTGCTAGACATCTTGGTGGGCTGCCAACTTGAGAGGGAACTTGGATTAAGGGCGATAGTAGCGTCGTCTCCAGGAGCGGATGTTGCACCGTATGTGTATGCGGTTTGATTAACTAACTGGCCGCTTGTATTAAATATGAGCTGTCCAGTCATGAGCACTCCCGCCTTGGAAGTGGATTTGAAACTTGTGCCAGGCGTTGTGTAATATGGGGTACCTGAAGAATCATAATCAATGGCACCGCCGAATGAACGATTGTCTTCAGACGGAGGAATGGTGACAAGATATTCGTACATGGTATATCCGGAAGGAAGATTATCAATACTGTAGATCTTCGTTCCGCTTGAATCCGTTTTTGAAGTATCAACCTTGTCGTAGTAAACGGTCATTGTATGCTTTGTCCCTGATTCATCATAGATATTAAGGCTTGATTGCGTGGCTGCTGCTGTGTCTGCTATCGGAGGGGTTGAAGTCCCATTCCACTGCATGAACAGCGCGCTCATGGGGTTTGTGTCGCTCGTGGTCTTGTCCGTGCCGCTGTCGTTAGAGAGCTGCATGGTGATCGAAACACTCTGCGTCTGCTTGGGCGGCAGGTTCCAGCTGTCGAGCACGATGTCGCGCGGCGAACCGCTGCCGACATAACTGGATTTTGTTGTTGTGGTGCTGCCCACGCTGGTTGACCCAGAGTTGAACTTGACGGACGAACTGTTGTTGTCCACCTTCCAGCCTTGAAGAACCATGCCCTGAGGATTTTGCATTTCGCGGTTGTTATTAAAATAGAAGTCGCCTGCCCGGGTATAGTACATCTGGTCGCTGTTGGGCTTGCGCACCTTGAAATAGCCGTTGCCGTCAATGGCAAGGTCCGATCCGGTGTTGGTGGATTCAAAAGAACCCTGCGAATAGTCGCCAAGAACAGCGTACGTGCTGACGCCCTGGCCTATCTGCGTTGTGCCGCTGACGCTGCCGCCGTTGGTGTACAGGTAGTCGCTGAAATCCGCGCGCTGGCCCTTATAGGCAAGAGTGCTGACGTTGGCGATGTTGTTGCCGACGATATTCATTTTGTTGCCGTGCGCCATGAGGCCGGAAACGCTTGTCCACATGCTGGATGAAAGACTCATAAGTTCCTCCGTGTCTCGGGATAGGGGGATATTTGGGGGGCTGGCACGGCTGGTGGCCGCCTGCCCGTTATACCAATCAGTATCTCTAGCTTGTTGATGTATTTGTACTGGTGCTTGTGGGTACGGTAACCTGGCGCACCTTCGAGAGTTCCATCAGCTGGCCGCCGTCAAGGCCCAGGTAGACCGTCTTATTGTTGTTGACCACGCCTGTTACCTTGGCGTTCACCACCTGATCGGCAAGTACGGCTTCGCCCTTGGCGCTGAGCAGGGACAGGTTGACCGTGTAGACGCCGTCTGGAGCAACTGTTCCGGCGCTGGTCATGCCGTTCCAGTCAAATTCATAGGTGGTGCCAGCCGCCTTTGAACCAATATCCTGCGAGTAGACGACGTTGTTGTCGGCATCACGCACAGTGAGGGTGCCGCTGGCCACATCATCGTTGGGCGCGTAGCGGAACTTGGTTATGGACATCGTCTTGGCCGTGGTGTCGGTCACCTTGCCTATGCTGTTGCCAGAGACGGTCACCTCCTTGCCAATGTAGGAGGTGGCATTGACCATCTGCTCGTTATTGGTGGCATCAGTAAGCGAGGTCATGCTTGTATTCAGGTTCATGAGCTGCTCAAGGCTGGAGAACTGAGCCATCTGGGAGACAAATTCCTTGTCGTCCATGGGGTTCAGCGGGTCCTGATACTTGAACTGCGTAACCAGAAGCAGCATGAAGGCGTTTTTGTCGAGGTTGGCGCCGCCTGACTGCTTGCCGACAACGGCGTTAAACTCGTTGTTGGCCTGAGTGATTGCGGATGCAACGCTGGTGGACATAGGTCATTCTCCTCACGGCCTTGTTCAGGCAACCACATTGAGGTTGCTTGTGGCATATATTGCCGTGCTCCCAAGAGAATGCACAGGCTGTTCCAATGTTGTCATTGCCGAATTTGATGTGGAATTTCTTACGCCTGCCAGGTTTTTCAGGCGGGCAAGTTCTTCCCGGCGGGCATCTTCTTCCTGCCGCGCATTGTGCTGGGTAAAATCCTGCCAGCTGGCGCTGTTCTGATCCTGGCGGGTGTCCTGGCGCACTTCGACCTTATCCACCTTGATGCCCTGCTGCTCAAGGTTGCTGCGAATGGCGTCGACCTGACGGTTGATCATGTCGGTGGTTTCGGACTTTTCGGAGCGAATGATGGCGCTTACCTCGCCATTGCGCACAGTGAGCGAAACATTGATGGAGCCAAGCTCCTGGGGGTTAAGCTGCAGATCAAGCCGAGTGCCGCCGCCCTTGAGGCTTGAGAGCATGCCCTGTTCGACCTGCTGGGCCACCTGACGGGCAATGGGGGCAACCGCAGCCGCATCCTGCAGGTCAGCAGTGGTCTGCGCGGTTTGCACAGGCTGGGCCGCGTATGCCGCAATGTTGCCGCGCCCTGCGGCCGTGGCGGCCTGGGCGTCTATCTTGCCAAGCAGCTCGCTCCACGACGACTTGTTCTTTTGATCCTTGTCCGTGTCGCCCTGGGCGGGTTTCTTCTGTTCCTTGTCGTCCAGCGCCCTGGCCTGCTGGGTAGCGGACTGCGCAAACGTCTGATTGGCGGCAGTGTTCTTGCCCGTTTGCGCGGCAGTCTGCGTGCCAGAGGCGACTTCAGAAATTTTTTCCGCCAGAGGCGAGCGCTGGTTTGCAGCGGTCTTGCTGTCCGTAGCCGTGTTGCCGCCGTTCTGCTTGGAGCTGGTCATTTCCTTGCCAATCATTTCGCTTTGAGCGGCGATCTTTATGTCGTTGGCGGAGGCTTGCTGACCTGCGTCGAGGGTTTCGCCAAGAATATTGTTGGTCTTCTGCTGTACAGTCTTGTCGATAAGCACCTTGCTGTGCTGGGCAGTGCGGCTGCGCAGGGCATTGGCCTGCTTTTCCTTTTCCGTACGGGTGCGGGCCTTGCTGATGCGGGGCTGCAGCGTGGTCTTGAGCGCTGTATCCAGAGTCTTTTGCGCTGCGGCCTGCGTGGCAAAAAAGTCTGTAACCGGCGCCATCAAAGCGCCAAACTGCTCGTTGAGGCAGGTGAGAGACGCGCTGCCCCCAAAGCTGTTGGCCAGGGTCTGCAGGTTGCTCGAGCCAAGGCCAAGGCCCCGTCCCAGAGAAAGAGCTTCACTCTGGGAGACCTCGATGGAGCCCGCCGGGTCAAGCTTGCTCATAAAGGTAGATATGGCGTTGTATGCCTGCTGCGCGTTGCCCTGCATCATCATGGCCTGCACAGTAGTGTCCAGAATGCCGGAGGGGTCGATCTTTTTGAGCAGCGAGGTGATGTTGGCCTTGTCGTCGTCAGAGAGAACGGGTATGCCCCCGCCGCCTTTGACGCTGGCCTTGACCTGGGCCAGCGTTGCGCCGTCGGGCATATCGGCAAGAGAGGCCAGCTTGGCAAGGCTTTCGGGTGTGGCTCCGGCCTTGATCAGGTCCTTGTACAGGGTTTGCACTTCCTGCTTGGTAAAGCAGACTTCGTCCAGCGTATAGGTTACGCCGTTGCTGCTGCTGCGCGAGTAGGGGCTTTCGACCTGCACCGCGGCTTTTGCGGTAGAGGCGCTGGAGGAAATGGGGGTTTCTTGCGTCGCGGGGGAGTCAGCAGGCGTTGACGCAGATTCTTCAACCTCTCGCAGACTCTTGTTGAGCTCGTCCAGAAAGGAAGACGAGTGCTGGTCGTCTGGGCGGTTGTTGCTGGCGGCGTCCCAAAGGGTCTGGTTGCTGCTTATGCTTGTGGGAAGAATCTGCATTGTTCACTCCTTGCGCCCATAACTATTCAAGGAGTGTTCCAATTTTATTTTTTATGTAAATTCAATGTATTAAAAAATAAGGCGGGTGGATGAGGGGGCAAGACTTGCCGTATCAGGCCGGGGTGGCAAAAAGCGGGGTCAGGGCCGCAAGGCGTTGCAGGGCTGTGCGCCAACCCTGTTCGCCAAACCCCTCGTTTTGCAAAAACATGTGCAGATGCCCCGTAAACAGGCGCATCATGCCGGGTTGCCCGCGCCAGAAATCGTCGCTCAAAACGCCGCTCTGTTTAAGGTGCTCGCCGCACTGGGCAAACAGCCGGGCAAAACGGGCCGCAAGGCTGCTGGCAAGCTGGGGGTGCCCGGCATGAAGCCGCGTCAGGCGCTGTCGCAGCAACGGCTCCAGTGCCGGATCATACATGAACAGAAAGACCGCCTGCCAGACGTCTTCAAGCAGGGGACGGCAGGAGGCATGCCGGGCTTCATCTGCGCGCGCGAGCGTGTGCAGGCCAAGGGTGTCGCGCCCTGTACGGTACAGGGCAAGACCGGCGCAGGCGGCAGGCGCTGCGGCGTGCGCCTTTGTAAGGCCTGAATGAATATCAGTAATGATTCTGGCGACAGGGGCGGGCATGAAGGCCTGTTTGCAATACAGGCGTCCTCGGGTGCATTGCCAGCAACCCACGCAGCTCATGGCGGCCCGTAGCACCCATTGGCCAGGGGCGCAGGGGCCGGTCTCACGGGCGTGTACAGGGCCCATGGACAGGTTAAGCACAGGCACGCCCAGATAGTCGGCCAGATGCATGGGGCCAGTGTCGGGGGTTATGCACAGGTCCAGCGTGCGCATCAGTGCCGCCAACTCGCTCAGCGACAGTTTGCCGCAAAGATTGGCCTGACCAAGCCCGCATCTACGGGCAACTTCCGCGCCCAGCTCTTCTTCGCTCTTGCCGCCCAAAAACACGGGCGTCAGGTCAGCACTGGCCAGACGCGCGGCCAGTCTGGCCCAAAATCCCGCATCGGGACGTTTGGCCGCCTCGCTCGCCCCCAGCACCAGCCCGACGCGCCGGGTACCGGCAGGGGCAGGACGAGAATGGCCGACAGCGGCAATATTTGGCCGGGGTGAAAGGTCAAGAAGATGCAGGTCGGCCCAGTGAAAGGCGTTGGCATGGTTGTTCTGCGTCAGGGCGGTCCTGTACAGCTGCCAGTAACCCTTGATGTGCAGGCCTGCGCCGTCGTCCACAGGCCCAAGCTTGACGGGCGACTTGAGCGCGCCCATGGTCTGGGCCGCCAGCGGGCTGCTGCTCAGGTTTATGGCGGCCGCATAACTTTGCTGGGCCAAAGTGCCGCAGTGCGAAGGGGGAAAAAACACCACGCCGGGCGCAAGCGGCATGAGCTGCTGAAAAAAAACCGGCTCGGCCACAACCCACAAAGGGTTGTCGGGCCAGAGCTGGCGCAGGCGCATAAGCAGCGGAAAAGTCAGAATAAGGTCGCCCATGCGGTGCAGTTGCAGCACCAGAACCGGATCAGCCGCCATTGTCAGCCTCTGGCAGCGGTGCTGTCCGCGTTGCGCGCCGCTGGAATTCCGTAGACCTCGCGCATGTGCCGCAGCATGGTCTGCAACCTGTGCTGCCAGGTGTGGCAGGCGAGCACACGCTTGCGCGCCGCCTGCGTTATGCGCTGGCGTTCCTGCGGGTGGGCAAGATAATGGCGCACAAGGTCGGGGGCTTCACCCGGATCGCGGTAGCAGACCATTTCGTCCGGTTCAAAAAGCTGCCCCATCTGCTCGCGCCAGTCGGTGAGCACAAAGCTGCCTGCCGCGGGTACGTCGAAAACCCGCTGGTTGACGGCCCCCTTCATCTGCTTGCTCGTGCAGTTGAAGTTGACGACCGATTGGCTGTAAAACAGCGGCAAATCCGAATAGTAGCTCAGCGCGTCCATATAACGGGGTTGCAGCGGCTCGTGGCGAAATTCTATTTTCCAGCCGGCATCGCCCACAATAAGCGGGCGCAGGGGCAAAAGACGACGCACGCAACCATTGCGGTACAGACGGGTCGCCTGCCAGGTGACGGCTGTTTCAAAGGCCAGTTTTGCCTCGTTGTCGGGCAACGCGAGGTAGTGCGCGTAGGTATCGGGCTGGCAGTTTTTGAGAAAATCAGCCACGGAACGCTGGTCGCTTTCCATAAACTGTTGGGCAACAGTGTGGAACGAAAGCAGCAGCGCGCGGGGGAAACGTCCGTTTTTCAGCCTGCCGCCAACCTTGTACAGCATGGAATTGCCCACAAAGGAGAGATCGGCCTTCCACGACGCGGGTGCGGATGCGCCCTTGGAGGGGTGAAAACGGTCAGGGTCAGTGCCCAGAGGCAAGTAAAACACATGCTCAAAGCCAGCCGCGCGCAGCGAGGAAATATTGTCCGAATCCCAGGTAAACAGCGTTGTCCATGGGCTTACGCAGCGTGAATACAGGTGGATGATGAGGTGCGGGTTGTCCACAAACCACGAGGCCAGCGGCAGCTGCAGGCGCGCAAGCAGATCCATGAGCACGCCTTCCACATCTACGCCCATGTGGTTGAGCGTTATGCAGCAATCCGGCCTGAACGACACCACAGCTTCAAGCAGCTGCTGTACAAAATCCGTACGGGCGACGGCATCGTCCCGAATGACCACAAGCTTGTGCTCAATGCCAAGCTTGCGGCAGGCGCCTTCAATTTCGCCCATAAGAAAGTACTTGCTGGTCAGCAGCAGCACGCGGGGGTTGTCGTTTACAAATCGCGGCCCGGAGGCCTTGCTCCAGAAGTCGAATCTGGCGCTGGCGGCCAGCTCTTTTTGCAGGCTGCCGTAATAGTCGCGGTCAAGGCGCAGGTAAAAGGGCAGGGCAAGGGGCAACAGGCGCATGCCGCCATGGCGCATCTGCCAGTGCGTGAGCTCTGCCAGCGCCTCAGCGGTCTGCGCCGCAGTGACGAGGGTAACGCGCCCGCGCTCCTGCGCTGGCAGGTTTTGCAGCACATGAGTTATGGCTTGCAGGCCGGTTTCTTTTTCCACCACGGCAACAGGGCCAGCGGTGCACTGCAGCAGGCGCGCGAGCGCATGACCAAGACCGCAACCCAGCAGTACGGGCAGGCAGCCGCGCTGCAGTTCCGGCATCTGTCCGGCCACAACAGCTGTCTCCCGCTCCGCGCCGCCAGGGCGCAGCATATAGAATACGCGCTCGCCAATCTGGGCTTCCACGTCGCCTGGAACGGTGTCGGAGGCAGTGTTGGGCACGGCTTCCGCCGTTGCGACCGAAGGTTGGCGGCCGCTGGTCTGGTGGGAAAAAACCGCCGTAAAGCACGGCGCGTGAGGCAGGGTCATCGCTTTTTACTCATGTGCGAGGGCTGCATGGGTTCCGCAATGATTTCATTGTCCACAAGGCGGAACAGCGTGCACTGGTATATATGATCCACAACCGTAAACGCCCGCCCGATGGAAATTTCCACGCCGGGGTAGACGATTCCCTGGCAGAGCAGGCGGCAGTTTTGCATGTAGTTTTCGTCCTGAGCCAGCCTGCCCCACAGTTCATCCCGACGGTTGATCAGCTGCCGACGTTGCAGCCGCAGCGCCTGCAACTTGCGCGAGGCGTCGTTGGTTTCGGGCGGCAGATGCCCGGCTATGGCGTTGAGGTGGGTGATTGTCTGCGAAAGCTGGGCGATAATCTTGTCCATTTTTTCCAGCTGGCGGATGCTCATGGGGTCGTAGCCCAGATACACCTTTGTGGAGAGCGCGGCCTTGTTGCCCAGCTGCCCGCCCACATACACGCTGCCGTAGGCGTTGACGATGCCGCCGTAGAGCTTGTCGCGCACCACAAGGTTGCTGCCGGCGTACACGGTGCTGTACAGGCAGGTTTTTTCAATAACCATGTTGCCGCGCGCACGGGCGTCCACGTTTTCCAAAAAAGGAGTCATGAGTTTGTCGCCAGCGTCAACCTTGCTGTGCTTGCCTGCGCCGCCGCGAACTCCGCCGTCGACGAGCAGATCGCGCCGGGCGCGCACAACGCCGCCCTCAACCATGCCCATGATGCGCACGTTGTTGCCCTGTACGGAAAACCCCGCGCGCACGGATCCGTGCACGGCCATGTCGCCCACAAAAAAGATGTTGCCGGTCTGAAAGCTCACGTCCTGGCGCACGTTGAGCAGGGCTTTGACGGTAATTTTGCCGTTGAGGTAAAAAACATACCCCTTGGCGGCGGCAAGCAGATAGTTGGAATGGCTGGGATCAACGCGGGTGTTGCCGCCCATGGGAAAGACTGGTTTGTCGAGGACAAAGCGGCGGTCATAGCCGGCCTCGGCATTGTCGAGCGGTACAAGTTCCGCAAGCACCTGGCCTGCGATAACATTCTGGACATAGCCCAGACTGTACACGTCAGAAGCGCCGTTATCTCCACCTGGCTTCAGGTTGAGATAATCGAAGTCGGGATTGAAGTAATGCCTCAGATAGTATTGCACCATGCACCATCCGTCGGGCTGAAGGGCATAACCCCGTAATATCGTTACTCGGCAGTAGCGGGAATATAGCCTTTCAATTCTTCTTCGCTCTCGAATGTGGGGAAAAATCCCTCAATCTCAGCCTTGCGCAACAGCTCGGCCACATGGGGAGCAGGCATCAGCAGTACCAGCCTGCGTCCGCGTCCGCGTCCCTTGGTGCTGGCGCTTACAAGCACCCCAAGCCCGGAGGTGTCCACTTTTTCAACACGACTCAGGTCAAGCACCACCTGGCGAATACCCGACGCCAGCAAATGATCTTCAAGCAGTTTGCTGAACTGGGCCACATCGCCCAGCAGCAGATTGCCCGAATAGCGCAGTACCGTGACGCCGGTGTGCGATTCCGCCTTCAGCTCAAACATGGCTGTATTTCCTCCGTATGGCAGCAGTTGCGTTAACGGGAAAACAGGTTGGCAGAGTCCAGAAAAATGGTCACAGGCCCCCAGTTGCACAGGCGCACATCCATGTCCGCTCCGAAGATGCCTGACGATACGCTGACGGCGCAAGTTTCGTCAACCATTTGAACGAAATCCATAAACATGTCCTTGGCCCACGCGGGGTCGCCCGCATCGGTAAATGACGGCCTGCGGCCCTTGCGGCAGTCGGCGTACAAGGTAAACTGCGGCACCAGCAGCAGCTGGCCGCCAAATTCATCCAGTGATGCATGGAACTTATGAGCGTTTTCCCCCGTACCGGGAAAGATGCGCAGGCCCACAAGCTTGCGGGCCATGGCCGTATATGAAGGGGCGTTGCGATAGTCTGGCCCGTCCTCGCGTCCAAAGGCGACAAGGGCCATGATTCCCTCGTCGATGGCCGCCACCAGACGGCCATCGACGGTTACGGAAGCTTCTTTAACCCGTTGCGCGATAATGCGCATCAGGCGTGCCCCACAGGATCGTCGCTGTTTTCGGCTGCCCCTGGAGCACCCGAAGCGGATGCTCCAGGGGCAGGATCAGCCGAGCGCCGTTTTTTGCGGTTGGCCATTTTTTTCTCTTCTTCTTCGCGCAGGGCGCGGCGCAGAACCTTGCCCACAATGGTCTTGGGCAGCTCGTCGCGAAACTCCACCAGACGCGGAACCTTGTAGCCAGCCAGCTTTTGGCGGCACCAGGATATCACGTCGGCCTTGGTGAGCTCTTCGCCCGGGCGGCGCACCACAAAGGCCTTGAGTATCTCGCCGCGTATCTCGTCGGAGATGCCCACGCTGACGGCTTCAAGCACCTTGGGGTGCTCAAGCAGCACTTCGTCCACCTCGCGGGGGTAAACATTGTAGCCGCCCACGATGACCATGTCTTTTTTGCGGTCAACAATATAAAAATAGCCGTCGTCGTCCATGGTCGCCAGGTCGCCGGTGTACAGCCAGCCGTTGCGCAGGGCGCTGGCGCTTTCGTCGGGTTTGCGCCAGTAGCCGTGCATGACCTGCGGGCCCTGCACGATCAGCTCGCCCATTTTGCCGGGCGGCAGGGTAAGCGAGCCGCCTTCCATGTCCACAATGCGGGCGTCGGTGCCCGGTACGGGCATGCCGATGGAGTTGGGGCGCTGGCCCTGCAAGCCCAGCGGGTTGCAGTGCGTGATGGGCGAGGCCTCTGTAAGGCCGTAGCCTTCAAGAATGGCCGCGCCGGTCGTCTCCTGAAATTTACGAAAAATTTCGCGCGGCAACGGGGCCGAGCCGGAAACGCATATCTTGATGCTGCGCAGGTCAAAGTCCGCCAGATTTTTTTGTTGCAGCAACGAAATATAGACCGAGGGCGCACCAGGAAAAACCGTGGGCTTGTACCTGGCGATAAGGCGCAGCACGTCCTGCGGCACGTAGCGCGGCAGCGGCAGTGTGGTGGCCGCAAGGGCAATGGGGATGATCAGGCCCGTGGTGAGCCCGTAGACATGAAAGAACGGCAGCAGCGAAATAAAGGTATGCTTGTCCTCCGCCTTGACGTGGATGATGTCCAGCACCTGACGGCAGTTTGTGCCCACGTTGCTGTGCGTGAGGGTAACGCCCTTGGGCAGCCCTGTTGTGCCGCCGGTGTACTGCAGCATGATGGGGTCGTGCAGGGGGTCGGCAATGGGTGCGGAATACCGCTCGGCGCCCTTGAAAAAGTGCTTCCACTCATGCACGTTTTTGCCGTCGTAGGGTATGGGGTCCTTTATGCTGCGGCGTTTCTTCAGCTTGTAGAGCCAGTTGAGCGGAAAGGAAAGCGCGTCGGCGGCGCCCGTCACAATAAAGTTTTTGAGCGGCAGGCGGTCGCGCAGGGCGGAAACCCTCGGCCAGAGCAGGTCGAGCAGCACCATATGCTCAGCGCCAGAGTCCTGCATATTGGCCATGATTTCCTTTTCCATATACAGGGGGTTGGTCATGACCACCACGCCGCCAGCCTTGATGATGCCCCAAAAGGCCACCACGGTCTGGGGCATGTTGGGCATCATCAGGGCCACCCTGTGCCCCGTCTTTACGCCGATGCGGCGCAGGGCACCGGCAAAGCGTTCGGCCTGTTCGCGCAGCTGCTTGTAAGTGATGCGCGTATTTTGAAAAATAACGGCCATGCGATTGGGATATTTGTCCGCAGCCTCGTCAAGCAAGGCGTACAGCGGTTTGTTCCACACGTCTGAAGTGCGTGGGACAAAGGAGTCGTAGTGCGCAAACCATGGCCTGCTGAGTTCGGTGTTCATGTCCTTCCTTGTAATGTCGAATCGTAATGGCAGGGGAGGCGGAGCGGATCAGCGCCCCAGCGCGGTCACAACTGCATATGCCTTGATGCCTTCGGAACGGCCTGTGAAGCCCAGATGTTCCTCAGTGGTAGCCTTGAGGTTTACGCTTGATGCGGGCAACCCCATGAGCCGAGCGACATTTTTTTTAATTTCTTCGCGGTAGGGCGCGAGCTTGGGAACCTGCGCCACAATGGTCATGTCGACGTGGCTTGGGGTACAGCCCGCCTCGCGCACCATGTCCAGAACCTGATGCAGCAGAATGGCGGACGATATGCCCTCATATTGCGGATCCCTGTCGGAAAAATGCTGGCCGATGTCGCCAAGGCACGCGCAGCCAAGCAGGGCGTCGGCAAGGGCGTGCAGCAGCACGTCGCCGTCGGAGTGGGCGAGCACCTCAGGCGCGCCGGGGATGCTCACGCCGCCAAGGCGCATGGGACGCCCCTGGCCGTAACGGTGCACGTCGTAGCCCATACCGGTGCGGACGACAGGGGCAGGCGCCGCTTCGCGCAGCAAATCGAGATCTTCAGGACGGGTAATTTTCACGTTGGCGGCCTCGCCTGGCACGACACGCACCTCATGGCCCAGCGCCTCAAGCAGCGAGGCGTCGTCGGTTACGGCAAGCCCGGCTGCAAGGGCGTGCGCGTGGGCGTCAAGCAGGGGCTGTAGCTGAAACCCCTGCGGGGTCTGCACAGCTGCAAGCCCCTCGCGCGGCAACGTGGCGACAACGCGGCCACTGTCCACTGTCTTGATGGTGTCGGTAACTGAAATTGCGGGTATGACGCCTGCAGCGCCCAGCGCCAGCTCATGGCAGACCCTGCGCACAAGCGCGGGGGACAAAAAGGGGCGTGCCGCGTCGTGCACCAGCACGCTTGCGGGGCGCACCGGCAGCGCGGCAAGGCCAAGACGTACGGAATCCTGGCGCAGATCGCCGCCGCAGGCCGTAACCCACGGCAGGCCGAGATCGTCGTTTTTGTGCAGATTGGCCAGAAGCTCAGTGGCTTCGGCAAGCTGGCTGGCAGGAAAAACAAAGACAATACCGGCAACGCAGGCGCTGCGGCTCATGGCGCGGGCGGCATGCCAAAAAAGGGGCGCGCCCCGCCAGGGCAGAAACTGCTTGGCCTTACCGCCAGTGACCTGTGCCATGCGGCTGCCCTGACCAGCGGCCAGTACAAGCGCCCAGGGTTTTGCCGCGTCAGGCGAAATGCCGGAACTTTCTGCCATGTACACACCTTATCAACAAGTGGGAGTCGGACGATAAGCCGGGTTCTGTCATGCGGTTGCCCGCACCAGACCGTCATTCCTCTAGGGGTACGGTTACCCGCACCCTCAAGCAACCTACCCGGAAGGCAATGGTCGGGCCGACCACCTTCCCTATTTGGTCTTGCTCCAAACGGGGTATGCCGAGCATGCCGCGTCGCCGCGGCATCTGGTGGGCTCTTACCCCACCGTTTCACCCTTACCCCGCCGCGAGGCGGGGCGGTTTGCTTTCTGTGGCGCTGTCCGAGGGTCGCCCCTCCTGGGTGTTACCCAGCGTTCTGCCCTGTGGAGCCCGGACTTTCCTCCCCAGGCCTTGCGGCCTGCAGCGACGGTCTGTCCAACTCCCACCTGTTGTATTTTTCCCTGGCGTGGGCGCGTGTGGTCCACGCCGGGGAAAGTCCGTATTAATCGGTAATGGTCACCGGCTTGGGGGCGCACTGGGGAGCGTCTTCAACCGAAAAATGCTCGCACCAGAAGATAAGACGCTGGCAGTTGGGGCAGCTCAAAATCTGCTGGCCGCGCTGCAGCTCAATGAACGACTGCGGCGGCACGGCAATGTGGCAGCCGGAGCAGATGCCCTCTTTGACCGCGACGATCACGGGGTGCTCAAGACGCCTGCGGATAAATTCGTAGCGCATAAAAACGGGCTGGGGAATGTTTTTGCTGGCGGAGGCGCGTTTGCCGTTCAGCACTTCCAGAGCGGCGTTGCCCTTTTGCAGCTTTTCTTCCAGACCGTCGCGCTTGACTTCAAGTTCGGCCTTGATGGCGGTGTAGGTGAGGTCGATCTCGGCCAGAGCGTCGTTCTGGTACTGCAGTTCCTCAAGAAGGGTCATTTTTTCTTCTTCACGGGAACGGTTGACCTTTTCCATGCTGTCCATTTCGCGCATCATTGCGTGATATTCGCGCTGGTTGCCCACCTGCATGAGCTTGTTTTTGCTTTTTTTGATGCGCGCGGAGTCGTCGTCGATTTCGAGCGACAGGCGCTTTTGCTGATCCTGCAGGTGCGAGAGCTTGTCGAGAATGTAGTTGCGCTGGGTTTCTATGGCGGCATAGCGCTGTTCGAGGGCGTCGAGCTCGCTGGGGGCGCGGCTCAGGTCCTGCTTGACGGAGTGGATGGCGTCGTCGACCTTTTGCAGTTCAACCAGCTGTTTGATCTGGTCAAAATATACGGCATTGCTCATAAGAGTCCTCCTATAAAATCATGACAGGGCAACAGGGCGGAACGGAGAGGCGGAAGGCACAAAAAACACTTCCGCTTCAGGCAGCCGCTCTTGCAGCAACCGGCTCATGCGCAGCATCATTTCTTCTTCAAGGCTGTGGTGCCCCACATCCAGAAGGCAGATCTCCGCGGCAAGCGCCGTGTGGTATTTGACATCACCTGTTATAAAAAGCTGCGCACCGGCAGCCTGCGCCGCTCCAAGCAGCGATGAACCCGAACCGGTGCAGTAGGCCACGCGCGCAACGCTGCTCGGCGTTGGGCCGCTCACTGTTGCGGCGGCAAGCGGGGCGCTGCGGGCAATGATGCCTGCAATCCGCTCCACGGTCATGGGTTGCGGCAGGTCGCCCGCAAGGCCAAAGCCCAGCGGCAGCGTATCGTCCGTTGCCGGAGCCACAGGCTCCAGAACAGCAAGGTTGCTCAGGTCAAGCTCGCGAGCCAGCCAGCCAGCGGGGCCGTGAGCGTTGACGTCCAGCGAGGTATGCGCCGCGTACAGGGGCACGTCGGCCTGAAAAAGCATGCGCAGCACCGCGTGATACTCGTCAAGCCTGTTGGGCAGCACGGCCTTGAGCAACAGCGGGTGGTGGCTCAGGATAAACTGCGCGCCTTTTTTCAGCGCCGCTTCCACCGAGGCGGGCGTGGGGTCGAGGCAGACGGCAATCTTGACCGCATCCTGCCTGTGCGCGGCCACCTGCAGGCCCGACACATCCCACGAAGCGGCAGCGGCCAGAGGTGCTATTTTTTCTATCGCCTTAATAATTTCAGTATGTTGCATAGATATCACCCACCATAAAAAAAGGCACTTTCTTGCTGGTGCAGAGAAAGCGCCTCGTGAAATACGGCGTAAAAAAATGTGCAACGTGTTGTGGCAATGTTGTTTCGCACCTTGTCTGACGCGTGCGCGCAGGAAAATCCAAAGGGGTTCGGCCCTCTTTGGAGTCAGATTACTTACCTGACTGCCGGGTCTTTGTCAACATAAACGGCGAAACACAGCGGTAAAACAGGCTGGCTCTGGAGTTTGGGCAGACAAAAAGGGGAGGCCCCGCAGGGCGCTCCCCTCATAACATCCATGCCGGGTGTGCCCCATAGCGGCGGCAGGCCCGGCACAAAGTTTTTATGCCTACGACTGGCCGCGCAGGTAGCGCACGGCGTTGACAAAAATAAGGGTTCCGGGCGCGTCCAGCTCGCCGCGCGTCCAGCCTGGGTGGTTGGTCACGTGGTGGAAGGCTTCGGGGTGGGGCATAAGGCCCAGCACTCGGCCCGTGGGATCGGTGAGGCCCGCAATGGCAAGGGAGGAGCCGTTGGGGTTCAGCGGGTATTCCTGCGTGGGCTTGCCCGTTGCGGGGTCGGCGTACTGCAGGGCGATGAGGTTTTCGGCCTCAAGGCGGCGCAGGCAGTCGGCATCGCGGGCAACCAGCTTGCCTTCGCCATGGCGCACTGGCATGGAGAGCAGGGGAAGATTTTTGGTGAACACGCAGGGGCTTGCCGCGTTGGGCAGCAGATGCACCCAGCGGTCTTCAAACCGGGCGGAATCGTTGTTGCCAAGCGAGACCTGGCGTTCAAAGCGCTGGCCGCCAAGCGCGGGCAGTACGCCCAGCTTGACCAGCAGCTGAAAACCGTTGCAAATGCCCAGAATCAGCTTGCCCTCATCCAAAAACTCGCGCAAGCTCTGGAGCAGGGCCGCGCCCGCGTCGTCCTTGAGGTAGCGCCAGCGCATGGCCGCAGCCTGGGCGGCGCCGAGATCGTCGCCATCAAGAAACCCGCCGGGAAAAACCAAAAAATGATAGTCTGCAAGGCGAACCTTGGCCGCCACCAGATCGGAAAAATGCACCACGTCAGCCTTGTCGGCCCCGGCCAGACGGGCGGTGTGGGCGGTTTCCATATGAGAGTTTGTGCCGTAGCCGGTGATGACCAGTGTATTGACCGTACCCATGCGGGGGAAGCCTCCTTGGCTTGCAACGCGGATATTTCCGGCCAGGCACATGCGCTTAGCCGTACGTGCTGTTGCCTGTAATAACCCGGCTGTCCCGGCATCTGGCATGCAAGTGCCGAGAATTCCGGGTCGCCTGTTGGGCGCGCACGCTGAAAAGGGAATAACACATTACTTAGCTTGTTTTACTTAGTCAATGCTAGCCAAAAAATTCAATTTAGGTTAAAACTGTTTGGTTGAACCACTCAACATACCCAAGTACAGGTGGAAGGCCATGAAAACTAAATACATTTTTGTGACGGGCGGCGTGTTGTCGTCGTTGGGCAAGGGCCTTGCGGCCGCGTCTCTGGGCGCGCTGCTGCAAACGCGCGGGCTTACGGTAACCATCCAGAAGCTTGATCCTTACATCAATGTTGACCCCGGCACCATGAACCCGTTCCAGCACGGCGAGGTATTTGTTACCGACGACGGCGCGGAGACGGATCTGGATCTTGGGCATTACGAGCGCTATCTCAATGTGCCCATGTCGCGGAAGAACAACACCACCTCCGGCGCCATTTACAACCATGTGATCGCCAAGGAACGGCACGGCGATTACCTGGGCGCGACCGTGCAGGTTATTCCGCACATCACTGACGAGATCAAAACCGTGGTGCTCTCCCTCTCTGAAGGCGAAGACGCACCGGATGTCGCCATCATTGAAATCGGCGGCACTGTGGGCGATATTGAAGGCCTGCCCTTTCTTGAGGCCATCCGTCAGCTCAGGTCTGACCTTGGGCGCGACAACTGCCTGAATATTCACCTCACCCTGGTGCCTTACCTGCGCAGCGCCGGCGAGCACAAGACCAAGCCCACCCAGCACAGCGTCAAGGAACTGCTCTCCATCGGCATTCAGCCCGACATCATTTTGTGCCGCTGCGAGCAGAGCATCCCCGAAGAACTGCGCCGCAAGATCGCCCTGTTCTGCAACGTGGACCAGGACGCCGTGTTCTCTTCTGTTGATGTAAACAACATCTATGAAGTGCCGCTCAAGTTTTACGAAGAAGGCTTTGACCAGAAGGTGGCGATCATGCTGCGCCTGCCCGCGCGCAACGCCCACCTTGAAGCCTGGGAAAAGCTCATCAGCGACTGCGCCAACCCCAAGGGCAAGGTTACCATTGCCATTGTGGGCAAGTACGTTGACCTCAAGGAGGCTTACAAAAGCCTGCACGAGGCCCTCATCCACGGCGGCGTGGCCAACCGTGTCGAGGTGGAACTGCGCTACGTCAACTCTGAAAACGTGGACGAGAGCAACGCGGCGGACTCCTTCAAGGGTTGCCACGGCATCCTCGTGCCCGGCGGCTTTGGCTACCGCGGCGTTGAAGGCAAAATTGCCGCCATCCGCTACGCCCGTGAAAACAAGGTTCCCTTCTTTGGCATCTGCCTTGGCATGCAGTGCGCGGTTATCGAATTTACGCGCCACGTGGCCGGGCTTGACGATGCCAACTCTGAAGAATTCAACCCCCTGTCAGACCACAAGGTCATTTACCTTATGACCGAGTGGTTCGACTTCCGCACCAAGAATGTGGAAAAGCGCGACGCGGGCAGCGACAAGGGCGGCACCATGCGCCTTGGCTCATACCCCTGCAAGGTTGCGCCCGACACCAAGGCCTTTACCGCTTACAAAAAAGGCATGGTGGACGAGCGCCATCGGCATCGCTACGAATTTAATAATGCCTTTAAGGATCTGCTGGCCGAAAAGGGCATGGTTTTCAGCGGTACGGCCCCTGACGATTCGCTGGTGGAAATTATCGAGCTCAAGGACCATCCCTGGTTTCTTGGCTGCCAGTTCCACCCCGAATTCAAGTCGCGTCCCATGAACGCGCATCCGCTGTTCCGCGAATTTATCGGAGCGGCGAAAAAGTTCGCCAAAGTATAACCCGCGCAGCACCTGTTGCGGCGCAGGCGTCGGTTTTTTACCAGACTTGGGTATCGCAAAATCGCGCAAAAAGGGGGAGGGCTTTTGCCTTCCCCTTTTTGTATGCGACAGTTTTTTGCAATGTCGCAAAAGCCGCGTCAGCGCTTGTTTTTGCGGGGTACCAGAGCCGCGCAAAACTCTTTGCGACGTGAAGTTGAGCTTGCAACTGTTAGCTATTGCATAATTTTTGCACATATGGCACACTACTTGTAAACAGATAATTCTATAGCCCGATGGACGTTGAGGCAAAAGAGCACTCATGGCACTGGAACTACGGCAGCAACTGAAGCTGACACAGCAACTGGTAATGACCCCGCAATTGCAGCAGGCAATCAAGCTGCTGCAGCTCTCGCGCGTGGAGCTTCTGGAAACTGTACAGCAAGAGCTGCTTGAAAATCCCTTTCTCGAAGAATCCACGATCAATGACGACACCTCTGCTGTCGAGCAGCCGGACGATCGCGAGGGCCCCAAGGAAGAAGTCTACGACAAGGAACTGGCCAAGGACGCTGACTGGGAGGATTATCTCGGTGAGTTTGCCAGTACCCCCCGCCTTTCGCAGTCGCGCGAGTTTGAGCTTGCCGAAGAAATTTCGCCTCTCGAGGCCCGCTATGCGGCCAAGCCGACCCTTGACGGGCATTTGCTGTGGCAGCTGCACCTCTCTGACATGACGGAAGAGCAAAAGGGCATCGGCGAGATCATTATCGGCAACCTGTCGTCCGCCGGGTATCTGCAGGCCACCCTTGACGAAGTGGCCGACATGGCCAAGACAACCCCCGACGCCGTTTTGCCTGTGCTGGAAAAGGTGCAGCGGTTCGACCCTGTCGGCGTTGCCGCCCGCGACGCCCGCGAATGCCTGATGGTACAGATAAAGAGCCTCAACTACGCGCGCGACCCCATCCTTGTGGAACTGGTGGAGTCGCACCTGGAGGACCTGGAGGCCAAGCGCTACAAGCCCTTGCTGCGCAAGTTCAAGCTCGATATGGACGAGCTCAAGGAATACCTGGACATCATCCAGAGTCTTGACCCGTTGCCGGGCGCCAGCTTTGGCGGCGGCGAGCCCACCTATGTGAGTCCCGACGTATTTGTGTACAAGATGGGCGATGAATTTGTCATTTTGCTCAACGACGACGGTCTGCCGCAGCTGCAGCTCTCGGCCATGAGCCAGATGGACATAGGCGGCAACGAGCAGGAAAAAGACTACTGCACGGAAAAAATCCGCTCCGCCTCGTGGCTCATCAAGAGCCTGTACCAGCGCCAGCGCACGCTGTACAAGGTTATGGAAAGTATTGTGCGCCACCAGCAGCCTTTTTTTGAAGACGGCGTCACCAAGCTTGCGCCGCTTATTCTCAAAGACATCGCCGACGACATCAGCATGCACGAATCAACGGTAAGCCGCATAACCACCAACAAGTATGTGGCCACGCCGCACGGCATCTTTGAGTTGAAGTTTTTCTTTAACAGCGGGCTTGAGCTGGACGACGGAAGCCAGGTTGGCTCGGAAAGCGTCAAGGCGCTGATCAAGAAATTCATCTCTGAGGAGGACACGAGGTCTCCCCTCAGCGATGAGCGTATCGGCGAAATGCTCAAGGAGCGTCTCAAGGTCAATATTGCGCGGCGTACGGTGGCCAAATACCGCACGGCGCTTGATATTCCCTCTTCGTCAAGGCGCAAGGATCATTTCTGATTCCCCGCCGAGTGGCACCCTACTTAGGAGGAACATATGAACATCTCATTTGCTTTCAAGAATTTTGAAGCCTCCGAACACCTCAAGAAGTATGCCCGTCGTCGCATGGAAAAGCTGGGACGGTTTTTTGGCAAGGCCTCTGGCCTGGAAGTGGTAGTTGTGCTTACCGTTGACAAGTTTCGCCATCGCTGCGAAGTGACCGTTACCGGCGAAGGGTTGCACATCAACGCCTCGGAGCAGACCTCTGACATGTATGCCGCCATCGACCTTGTGACCGACAAGGTTGAATCGCAGATCAAGCGTCAGGTGGCCCGCGTCAAGGCCCAGAGACGGCACGCCCGCGATACGGATGTGGACGTGTTTACCTATAATCTTGATGCTGATGCGGACACGCAGCAGCCCGTTGACGGTACTGACCGTCTTGCCACCAAGCCTCTGCATCTGGATGAAGCGCTCATGCAGCTTGATTCCATCGGCAGCGAGTTTCTGGTGTTCTTTAATGCAGAAAACAACCGCATCAATGTGGTGTACCGCACCAAGGCCAGCGGCTACGCCCTTATTGACCCAGTGTTGTAACAATCCATAAGGTACAGTGGGGCGGGCCGGTTGTGGTTCGCCCCATTTCAAATGCTCCCCGGCGGTCGCCCTGCAAATATTTCAAACAGATAATGCGGGCGAACCGGATTTGGCAACGTCCATCAGAAGCCTGTGGCGCTCAACCCCTGCTGCAAACGGTGATCTGACCCACAAGAGGCGAATGTCATGAAGGACTCCGCGCAAATGCCCCCCCTTGCTCCCACCCGTGCTGTTACGCCAGACGCCGACGCGCCCGTACCCGGCGCGGACGTGCAGGTGTGTATTGTCACGGGCCTGTCTGGCGCGGGCAAGAGTACTGCGCTCAAGGTTTTTGAAGACATGGGCCACTTTGTGGTTGATGGTCTGCCCGTAAGCCTGGTTATGGAGATGGTGGACATGATGTCGCGCCCCTCCATGAGCCACTTTAAGGGAATCGCTCTTGGCATGGATTTGCGCCAGAGCAATTTTGTGGAAGACATCAACGAGTGTCTCAGCGTGCTTGCGGGCAAAAATATTCGCCCCATGCTGCTTTTTCTTGAGGCCAACAATCAGGAACTCATACGCCGCTACGCCGCAACCCGCCGTCCGCATCCGCTGGAGCGGGGGGGCATGGGCCTCGAGGCCGCCCTGCTGGCCGAGCGCAGCAGCCTGCGCCCCCTGCGCGAAATGGCCGACCTTGTCATCGACACCTCGCGGTTTTCCATCCACGATCTGCGCCGGGCCATACAGAAGCGCTGGAGCGGCAACAAGGGCAAGCTGCGGGCCATACGGGTCAACGTTATTTCGTTTGGCTTCAAGTATGGCGTGCCGCGCGAGGCCGATCTGGTCTTTGACCTGCGTTTTTTGGCCAACCCCTATTTTGTGGATGAGCTGCGCCCCCTCAGCGGCAAGGACAAGGCCGTTGCCGACTATGTTTTTAACTCGCCGCATGCGCGCGAATACCGCGACAAGCTTGTGGATCTGCTGTTTTTTATGCTGCCGCTCATGGAGGCCGAAGGCCGATACCGCATTACGGTTGCCGTGGGCTGTACCGGCGGCCGCCACCGCTCGGTGGCCATGGCCGAAGAAATCTTGCAGGCGCTGAGGCAGGCGGATTATCCGGCTTTTCTGGAGCATCGACATCTTGAACTCGGCTAAAAAAGCTGGCACGTTCTGTTGCGTGAGGTAGCCATGACGGACGAAAACAAGAAGACGCAGGTTGGAATTATTCTGGTTTCGCATGCCGATTACGGCACGGCCATGCTGCGCACCGCAGAGTTCATCCTTGGGCAGCAGAGCGACTGCAGCTCCATCAGCGTTGACGTAGCCCACGAGGTCTCCGAAACCGTTCGCCGTCTTACCGACGCAACCCAGCGGCTCGACAAGGGCGCCGGGGTCATCATTCTCACCGATATGTTTGGCGGCACGCCCACCAATCTCGCGCTTTCGCTGCTGGCAACCCACAAGGTCGAGGTTGTCACGGGCGTTAACCTGCCCATGNTGCTCAAGGTTTTTACCTCGCGCGACAAGGAGCTTGGCGAACTGGCCCGCATTGCTGGCGAGGCAGGCGCAAAGGGTATAGTGGTTGCGGGCAGCATGCTGCGCAACAAAGCTCGTGACAAAGCAGACAGCTAATATGTGGTTTCGCGTGGACAATCGCCTGGTTCACGGCCAGGTAATCGAAGCCTGGCTGCCCTACACGGGGGCAAAACACCTGGTGGTAGCCAACGACGAACTTGCGGGCGACGTCATACGGCAGCAGATTATTGAGCTGGCCGTACCGCACCGCGTCATGACGCATTTTATCAGCCTCAAGGAGCTGGCCCTCACGTTGAATTCGTGCGGCGACGACTGCTTTGTGCTGTTTGCCAACTGTCAGGATGCACGCCGCGCCTGTGATGCGGGTGTGCTCATGCAGGTGCTGAACATGGGCAACCTGCACTACGCACCGGACAAACTACAGGTGCTGCCCCATGTGGCGCTTTCCGCACAGGACAGGGAAGACCTGCATTTTATACAGAACCACCTTGTGCAGCTTGATTTTCGCTGTGTCCCCACTGAGACCGTTCGAGGCCCCAATGATCAACTTTTCTGACATATTCGCTGCCGGGGCTCCCTACGCTTTTTTTTTGTCCTGGCTGGCGCTGCCCGTTCCAGCTGCATCGTCGGCCTCATAGANCGCCCCATCTGCCTGGCCCTGTTTGCCGGNTTTTTTACCGGCGACTGGTCGCTGGCGCTCCCCCTCGGCATTATCATAGAACTGCTGTGGCTTGATGCCCTTGAACTGGGCAGCGTTGTGCCGCCCTACGGCAGCCTGAGCTTTTTGCTGGTGTTTCCCCTCTGCAGGCACTTTGGGCTGGATCAGCCCGGCCCGGCTCTGTTGCCGCTCATATTGTCCATGATGGCGGCCTACACGGCCAGCTGGTGCGAGCTGCGCCAGCGCATCGGGCTTAACCCCATGGTGGATGAAGTGGTCGCCTGGTGCAACGGCAGCGGCGGGATGTCGCCGGGGCGGGTGATCCTGCTGGCAGGGCTATGCCGGGCAGCGTGGCAGGCGGTGCTGTACGCGGTGTGCTTTGGGTTGATATTTGCGCTGCTGACGCGGCTTTCGGAGCACCACGCCGTACCGGCGCTCTCTGCGGTGACGTGGTCTGCCCTGTATGTGGCGGCGCTGCTTGGGGCGGTGCTTTCGCTGCGCACACGGCAGGCCTATGCCGTGCTGGTGGGTACACTGGGCGCACTGGCCCTGCTCATCTGGGGCGGCAACTAAAAGGTGGCGCAACTAGCAAGCGGCGGCAACAGAGTAGTGGGCTGGTGGTAAAGCGGCTGTGGCTCGGCCTTGCCGCGCATTACTCCCAATTTAGACGGAACTCGCTTGTAGCCCTGTGGCCAGAGCGACAGCCTCCTAAGTTGTAGACCCCGCGTTTCAGGGCGCTGGCTTTTCTTCCCACCTTGCTGGTTATGAATTCCACTCCACGCGCGCGCAGGGAGTGCGCCTGTAGCACATCCTGCACCATTGCCCGCGTACCCTATTCGGCTTGCGCGCAGGGAGTGCGCAGCACATGGCTATTTACCATCTACGGCATGCATTTCATTCCGCTCGCGCACGGGAAGTGCCCATTCAGGAGCGCGGATGCTTGTTGCCTGTGAGGCCGTAGACGCCCAGCTTGACATGACCCTGAAGAATTACTACAAAATGCGGATTGCGCTCGTAGCTCAGTTGGATAGAGCGACAACCTCCTAAGTTGTAGGCCACAGGTTCGATTCCTGTCGGGCGCACCAATGAAATCAAGGGTTTATGGAATCACTCCGTAAACCCTTTTTCTTTTGCCTCGGACATGCCTCGGACGCATGAAAAATATCTGGTCGTAACTCTCAGAAATGCCTCGGACAATAGTCGATTTTTGTTGAAAAATAAGAGAAATTCGCCAATGCTTTAAAATAAGCAAACGCCCAAACCATGGGCGGGGTATCCTCCCCGCCAGGGAGCATGGCGGAACAAAAAAAGGGAAGAAGTATAATGGAAACAGTTAATTCTCGCCGTGTCGCTAATTTAGAAAGAAGATGGCAAGGCCAAAACATCACGATAGAAGCGTTATGTTATTTGCTTAAGCTTTTAGATTTAGTGCAAGATTCACCAACTTTGAAAGGCTCTGCAAGAAAACAAGTTTTTAAGGAAGTGTGGGGTGGATTTATTGAAAACAGAAAAAATAAAAAAAGAACTCAAGAAGAAGCAACTCGTATAATAACAACACCTGAAGAAGAAAGAGAGGCTTTAAAAAAGTTTTTGGAATGTCTTTTAAAAGATTATGAACCTTCAGAAGAACGTTTATATATATCTTGTTCGTTTGTTTTCCATGGTTGTGAATATGCTTTAGAGACAAGCTTTGATTCTGATACAAATGATAAAATTGAAAAATTGTTGAAAACATTAGAAAGCATAGCACCAGAAGAAAAAATAGTTTAAAAGAAAGGCGGGGTGTTCCCCGCCTTTCTTTATGGTGCTATTCTACCCAGCCCATGCCATAATTCCCTGTTTCATGAAGCCAATCATGGCCACAGATCGAGCATGTATAGTATTTTTCATCCGCAGTCCCCAGCATACAGCTTACGTCTTTGCTGTCTTTGAATACCAAGTATTCGTGTCCCTTATCTCTTCGGCCCTTTCCCCTGAGATCTAGGCAATGCTGGCACCTCTTGTTTTTGCTTGTCATATGCTATTTACCTCTTGTGTTTATATAAACAAATACTATTGTTGTAATGCACCACTGCCAATATGCACGCAAAAATGACATAAGTGTATTAACAGCCCTGGAAGTCCAGTGTCTTTTCACCTCTGGGAAGTTAATAAAAACGAGACTATCGGTAATGATCGGATCAGTATGAACTACTTTACCGTTATACCAGTCATGAAATCCGTTTCTTATTGTCTTCGCCATTGTCTTCAATCTTGAGAACAGTTTTTTCATAAAAGAGTCCTAATTTAAAAGGGTTATCCAAAAAAGTGAGATTCCATAAAAATGTGTTGACACAGTTTGCAAACCCCCTTAAATTGCCAAAAGGACAAATGCTGATGACATTTGCCCTTTCGAGTTTGTGTAAGTGCTAATAAAAATGCTGTGTCGATGGTAATTCCTCCTATGTTGGGGTTACTGTTGGCACTCTTACGTGTTTATTGATATTTTGTCAATGCTTTTAGGCTAAGAAGACAGGGAAACCTGTCTTTTTTTTATTTCTGTCCCCACCGCCAGACTCCTTTCCACTCTACAGGCGGACTCTTTTCAAGCTGCTCACACCGCCAAGCCCACACTTTAACGGCGTCCCCAGCTTGATCAAACGCTTGCTTTGCTCTGGTAAACTCCCCACCTGCATACAGCGCCCGCGCTGCTTCAAATTCAAGCCATTTCTGCGAATAAGGTTCTTTTGCAAATATTTCAATCGGTTGTTCTTTCCCTTTCACTGCAATCACATCTAGCCGCTTGTAACCGTCCGGCTTTCCCGAATAGTTGAAAGTCTTGCCTGTAATGAGAGCCGAGACACCATAATACTTACAAAGCCCTTGGCGCGAGACGCAGTATTCACCGCGTCACCAATCGTCGTAAAGTCCACAAAGCCCCCTTTGCTGCCTATCTGGCATGTAAAAACGTCTCCTGTATGTATCCCTGTTGTGAAAACCAAGTGAGGACAGCCGAGCTTTCCTGCTATATTCCAGCGGCCTTTTCCAAAACCGTGTGAACTTCTTCCACCATTTTAACCGCCGCTTCTGCGTCTTCGTGCCTGTATAAAAGGGCATCACCAATTATTTTATCTATTTCCCCTCCTGCTTTGCGGATAGCCTCCAATGCTGGTGGAAAAATCTCCCGCAAGAGAAACGAAACTCTCTCTGGCGGCAACGTTTCACATATTCAAGCGCAGAATCAACGATACTGCTTTTTGTAGCGAAAAAATTCATAATAGCGTCCTTGCCTGCAAAGCCATCTGCAATCTGCTCCTTTGCCTGCTGTTTCCACTGAGAAATCTGATTTGGATGCACGCCATACTTGCTGGCAAGCTCGGACAAGGTTTGCTTCCCAGACAGGGCATCAAGGGCGACGCGGGTCTTGAATTCGGCGGTGAACTTCCTTCTCGAATTGGACATAAAAAGCCTCCTTTGACTTTTTACGTCCACCTTAGCTCACGGTCCAGTTTTCCGAACCCACTTCTCTTTGATATTCGCCATGAGATCTATTGCTAGCTCCTATAGTCAGCGAGAAACGCCAATATCCTTGAAAATAAACTTTGATTCGTAGAATTTTCCGCGAGTTTCCCTCACCTCTTCTGAAACCAGGCGCACAGCTTCTGGTAGAGCAGCGACACCGAAACGGGCTTGGCGATAAAGTCATTCATGCCAGCCTCGATGCACAGTTCGCGGTCTTCGGCAAAGGCGTTGGCTGTCATGGCGATAATGGGAATGGTGGCCCCTTCCGGCAGCAAACGTATCTGCCGCGTGGCCTCAAGTCCGTTGATGTGCGGCATCTGCATATCCATGAGAATAAGGTCGTAGGTTGCGGCCTGCACCCTCTCAATGGCCTTGCCGCCGTCCTCGGCCAGGTCAACGATAAAGCCCACATCTTCCAGCAGGGCCTGCGCTATCTCGCGGTTGATGGGCTCGTCCTCAACCAGCAGGATGCGCTTGCCGCCCAGCTTTTGCTTGATTGTGCGCTCCGCTTCCTCCGCATTGATCCGCTCCGTTACGCCAAGCTGCGGCGCGTCCTTTCGCAGCACGGCGGTAAACCAGAAAGTGCTGCCCTTGCCCTCGGCGCTGACCATTCCGGCTTTGCCGCCCATCAGTTCCGCAATTTTTTTGGTGATGGCCAGGCCCAGCCCGGTGCCGCCATATTTGCGGTTCATGGAGTTGTCGGCCTGCTCAAAGGCTGAAAAAAGGCGCGGCTGCTGCTCGGCGCTGATGCCAATGCCGGTGTCCTCGACCTCAAAGCGGTATGTCACGGTACTGTTGGTCTGCGACTCTGCACGCACGCGCACGGTCACCCGCCCCGCGTCGGTAAACTTGAGCGCATTGGTCGTCAGGTTGAGCAGGGCCTGTTGCAGGCGGCTGTCGTCGCCGTAGACGGGGCAGATATCCGGATCGACCTCGGTGATGAGTTCAATGCCTTTTTCCTGCGCTTTTTGGCCCAGGATGGAAGTAATGTTTTCGAGCAGGGTAGGGATGTGCACGGGTACATGCTGCAGCACAAATTTGCCTGCTTCAATTTTTGACAATTCAAGAACATTGTTGATGATTTCCAGCAAGTGACTGCTGGCGATCTCGATTTTTGTCAGTTTTTCCACCTGATTGGTCGTCAGGCCTGATTTGCGCAAAATATGTATCATACCGGTTATGGCATTGAGCGGCGTGCGTATTTCGTGGCTCATGTTGGCCAAAAATGCGCTTTTGGCAACGCTGCCAGCTTCCGCCGCGTTTTTGGCAATTATCAGGTCTTGCGTGCGCGTCTCCACCAGCGCCTCAAGGCGTTCGCGGTGAGCCTGAAGTTCGGCTTCCACCTGCTTGCGCTCCGATATGTCCCTGATCAGCCCAACGCCGATCCACTTGCCCTGCGTGTCCATGGATGACAGCGAAAGCTCGATGGCAAATTCCTGCCCATTTTTGCGGGTGGCGTTGATCTCTATGCCAGTGCCGCAAAATATCCCCTGCCCCGAACGGACAAAGTCATTCAAGCCCTTGGCCACGCTTGCGCGATGACGATCAGGAATCAGAAGATCGTGCAGCACACGGCCCATCGCTTCTTCAGCCGTGTAGCCAAAGATCTGCTCGGCGGCCCTGTTCCAGAAAATGATTTTGCCATCGCCGCTGAGCAGTATCAGCGCATCCTTGATGCTGTTTGCGGTGAGCCTGAAGCATTCTTCGCTTTCGCGCAGATTTGTGTCGCGGTTTTGAACTTCGCGGCTCATGGCGTTGATGGCTGTGGCCAGGTAGCCAATCTCGTCGCGGCCTATTCTCTTTACGCGGGCAGAGTAGTCGCCTGCGGCGAGCTTTCTGGTGTTTTGTTCCAGCCGGGCCAGTCGGTTGATGACATACTTGTTCAGCAGGCAGCCCAGAGCGAACAGGAGCGCCAGATAGCCAACCAGCCGCAAGGCAAGCTGATACCCCCATGCGGTATACGCATTGTACCGCAGCTGCCCGGTTGGCAGGTATATGCTCAGTATGCCGCGCATGTCGCCAATCTTGTAATCATACGCGTCGGCATACGTGGCGGCAATGGAAGGCGGCGCGTCAGCGCGGCTGCCGTGGCAGGTCAGGCAGTATTCTTCAATCCGGATGGGGCTTGTGTAGTGGTAAAAACTGCTGCCATCCCTGGATATTTCGACCAGACGGCTTTTTTCCTGCGGGTTGGCCTTAAACCAGGCAAGTGCTTCCTGCTCAAAGCTGTTTGCCTTGTTGGCGGGGTTGCGCGGCCTGTCTGTTACATTGTTGAATTTAATACCAGTGCTGCTCCAGTGGGGGAATTCAACAGAAATTTTTGCCAATGCATGTGCTGGTAAAAAACCAACTGTGGCCTCGGTTACGGGCAATCCACTTTCTATAAACTGCTTTTGATAAACCCTGCGAATGGCCATGATCAGTGATCTAATGTCTTCAGCATCCCGTTTGAGCTCTGAATGAATGGAAGATTCGATGCCTTGTAGCCAAAGTAAATGTCAGCACAAACAATAGTACTGATTATAATTGTTACCAGACTCCAGACCTTGTATTTGATGCGCATAGTAATCTCACAGGTGGTCTATAGCATGTGCAAAATTTGCAAATGACAAAGTGTAGCGGAATATATATCTGTTCAGTAGTAGGTAAAAATAAAACCCTGGATAATTGATTGTTCAAAATCATAATGGCAGAAATACAATTGTGATAAATTATATTTTATATTTTTATGCTTTTTTAATATAGNAATAAATAAAGNATGTCAAAACCATGGCAATGAATCATGAATTGTAAGCGTTTTTAAAATATTTAATAAAATAGGGCTGNTAGGCGTTAGTAGATTTTGTGTGTCAAAAAATATATAATTTTATTAGATAATTAGATTTTATTATAAATTTATTGCTCCGCGCCTGCGGCACCCGCAAAGCCTGTACCGGGGTATCGACAGCGCCGCCCCAAGGCACTGGCCAGTTGCGGGCATGGCTGTATATACAAACGGGGCTTCTGCCCTCTCGCCGTGCGTTGGCGAGCCGGGTGTACAGGCGTGCTGGCAACAGGGAGAGGGCGAAACGACAGTTAGGCAGTGACGTTGGCAAAGGATGCGTCGGCGGGCCGGTTTGCGGCACAGGCCCCGCATCTTCAGCACATGTTCGGCGTGTGTCCGGCGCTGGCGCAGCGCTGGCAAGCGGGCTGCTGAGGGGCCATTTTTTTTGCCAGTATGCAGGATTAGGCAAAAATTTGGTCGTATTGTCTATTTCTTGTGCCGGACAAAACTTCTATATTGCCTCACAGAAACAACGTGGAGCATCAGCGCTTGCCCATGACAAACGTGTGCAGCAGATGTGCTCCNATGACCGGGGTTTTATGAAAATTCTCTACTACGACTGCTTTGCCGGAATCAGCGGCGACATGAATCTGGCGGCCATGATTGATCTTGGAGTCAGCCCCGACTACCTCAGGGATGAGCTGGCCAAGCTTGGCCTTGAGGATGAGTTTGCCCTTGAATGCCTGCCCCAGAAACGGAGCGGCATCCAGGGCATGCAGGTGCATGTGCTGCTGAAAAACGGGGAAGATGATCACGATCACGGCCATGGGCACGACCACGCAGACCATGACCACGAGCATGGGCATGGTCATGACCACGAGCACGAGCATGGCCATGGGTATGATGACGACCACGAGCATGGCCATGGGCATGATGACGACCACGAGCACGGCCATGGGCATGTTGACGCAGACCATGCCCGCAAGCACGCGCACTGCCACGGGCACGGTGGGCATTTGCCGCACAGAAACCTGGCCGACATCGAGGCGATCATCATGCAAAGCTCGCTGTCTGCCGCCGTCAAGCAGACGAGCCTGAGCATTTTTACCCGTATAGCCGAGGCAGAGGCAAAGGTGCACGGCAAGGCGCTTGCTGACGTGCATTTTCACGAGGTGGGCGCAACAGATTCCATTGTAGACATTGTGGGCGCGGCCATCTGCTTTCACGCGCTCGGGGTTGAGGCCGTCTGGTCGTCGCCGCTTGAGCTTGGCAGCGGCTTTGTGCGTTGCGCTCACGGGATGATGCCTGTCCCCGCCCCGGCCACGGCGGAGATACTGCACGGACTGCCCACGACCCGGGGCGGGGTAGAGCACGAGGCCACAACCCCCACGGGCGCGGCCATTGTGGCCACGCTGGCGACGGCCATTACCGCCGCGCCGCTTATGACCACGCTCAAAACCGGGTACGGTATTGGGCACCGCCAGTCGCAGCGCCCCGATGCGCACCGGCCCAACATGCTGCGCGTGGAGCTGGCCGAGGTCCATGTGTCGGCCCCTGCCAGCCATGGTTCGGGCACCGACGCAGGCGCTACCGGCCTTGGCGCGGCCGCTGGCGGCGATGTCTCCAGCAGGGCCTGCCTGCTGCAGTGCAATATCGACGACATGAGCGGCGAGCTGCTTGCCGACACCATGGATCTGCTCATCGAGCAGGGCGCCGGGGATGTGTATTTTACCCCTGTGATCATGAAAAAAAGCCGTCCCGGCGTCATCATTTCGGTTGTCTGCGGCACGGCGGAACGCGCCAGATTTACCGAGCTTTTGTTCCGGCACACCACCACCCTCGGGGTCAAGGCTGTTGATCTCGACAAGGCCATGCTCGAGCAGAGTTTTGCCACCGTCGCAACGCCCCTGGGCAATGTGCGGGTCAAGCAGGCGCACCTGCACGGCGAGGTGTTGCGCGCAAAGCCGGAGTTTGAAGACTGCAAGGCTCTGGCGCGTCGTCACGGCATCCCTCTGGCAGAGGTGTATGCCGCCATAAGCAAGGTTGCGGGCAACTGAGCCCGCAGAGTTGGAGTTGAACAATGTCGTGTGGTTCGCTGGAAAAATTGCTCACTGATATCCAAAACGGCAGCGTTTCGGTTGCCGACGGCATGAACATGCTGCGCGACAGCGCTGTGCTTGACCTTGGTCATACAAAATTTGACCTGCAGCGCCCCGCGCGCAACGGGTTTCCTGAGGTTGTTTACGGCGAGGGCAAAACACCCGAGCAGGTGGGCGAAATTTTTGTCCGGGTGGGCGAGTGCGGCAATGTGCTTGCCACCAGGGTTTCGGCGCAGATGGCGGCCCACGTGCAGTCTGTATGCCCCAATGCGGAGTACAACGCCCTGGGCCGCGCCATGACCCTGGTTACCAGGCCCATTGTCTGGAAGCAGGGCGAGGTGGCCATTGTTACTGCGGGCACCTCCGACCTGCCCGTGGCGGAGGAGGCCCTGGTGACCTGCCGCATGATGGGCGTGCGAGCCAAAATTATTGCCGATGTCGGTGTGGCGGGCATTCACCGACTTATGTGCAACCTGCCAGAAGTGCGCGCAGCCCGCGCCATTATTGTGGTTGCAGGCATGGAAGGCGCGCTGGCAAGCGTGGTGGGCGGTCTGGTTGCGCAGCCGGTGGTGGCGGTGCCCACCTCGGTGGGGTATGGCGCGTCGTTTGCGGGGCTCTCGGCCTTGCTGGGCATGCTTACCTCGTGCGCCAGCGGCGTCACTGTAACCAATATCGACAACGGTTTTGGGGCGGCCTGCGCCGCATGCCGCATAATCAACGCTTCAGAGAGCAGCGCCAACGCATAACCGTCTGAGCAGGACGACAAACCTAACCATACCCCAAATAGCAGGTTCAACCCTGTCGCAATGGCTGTTTGCCGTCAGCATGTGGTTGCCTGCGGGTTTTGGCCCCAGGCAACAATTTGCATTTTTGCCTGTTTCCACGCAAAGCCAATGCCGCGCAGGCATGTGGCCTTGTGCGGCATTATTGACTTGCGGGGCGTTGAGGGCGACCATACACTTTTACGCGCTGCACGCCGTATGTTGCCGCCACATGGCGACTCTGGATTTTGAGTTGTGCAGCGGTTTACTGGCATTATTGGCATTTGGGGGGCGGCCCCTCCGCGCGTGGCGGGGCGCTCTGTGCCTGACAGGTAAAAATGATGATGCAATACCTCAAGTGGCTTGATGAAAAAAAGCAAAACGGCAGCCTGCGCTCTCTGCGCAACATAGACGCGGAGCAGCGCAACAGGCAAAAAGCCGGTGCGCCCTTTATCAACCTGAGTTCCAACGACTATCTTTCTTTTGGCGACGACGCGGCCCTGCGGCAGCAATTCTGGGCGGAGCAGGACGTGGCCTCGCTGCGCATGGGCGCGTGCTCGTCGCGGCTGCTCACGGGAACCTGCGACCAGCAGGAGGCCTTTGAAAGTGAACTGGCCGCCGCCTACGGCGCTGAGGCGGCCCTGGTTTTCGGCAGCGGCTACCATGCCAACCAGGGCATCTTGCCAGCCGTGTGCACGGCGCAAACGCTTATTCTGGCCGACAAGCTCGTGCACGCCAGCCTTATCGACGGCATCCGCATGAGTGAAGCCAAGTGCATTCGCTTCAGGCACAACGATTACCCGCAGCTGGAAGCGCTGGTCGAAAAATACGCCGGACAATACGAAAACATCATCGTGGCGACGGAGTCCATCTTCAGCATGGACGGCGACGCCTGCGACCTGCCCCGGCTGGTTGCGCTCAAAAAAGCCTATCCGACCGTGCAGCTGTATGTGGACGAGGCCCATGCCGTCGGCGTGCGCGGGGCGCACGGGCTTGGCTGCTGCGAGGAGCAGGGCTGCGCAGCCGACATTGACTTTTTGGTGGGCACCATGGGCAAGGCCTGGGCCTCGCTGGGCGCGTACGTCATCTGCACGTCGGCCCTGCGCGAGTATCTGGTCAACACTGTGCGCCCCTTTATTTTTACCACCGCGCTGCCACCGGTAAACATCGCCTGGAGCCGGTTTGTTCTGGGCAGGTTTTCCTCTGCCGATGCAGCGGCGCGCAGGGCGCACCTTGCCGGGATCGCCAGCATGATGCACGCTTTTGTGGACAGCCTTGGGCAATCCGTGCGCAGCACGTCGCAGATTGTACCCGTCGTCACCGGCGAAAATCAGCGCACGCTGGACATTGCCGGGCATTTGCAGCGCGAGGGCTTTTACATTATGGGCATACGCCCTCCCACGGTACCCGCCGGTGCTTCACGTCTGCGTATTTCGCTTACGGCGGCGACCAGCAGGGATGATGTTGAGGCCCTGGTTGCTCTGCTTGGCAGGCTGCTGCATGAATATTGATTTTTTGCGGCGCAAGGACAGCCCCACGCTGGAGCTTTTTTTTGCCGGGTGGGGCATGGACAGCCGTCCCTTTGCCTGGGCGGCGGAATCGCCGCAGGTGGCAGACTGCGACTTTGCCGTCTGCTACGACTACACCAGTCTGGCGTTGGACGGCGTGGACTGGCGGCGCTACCGCGAGGTGAGGGTGCGGGCGTGGTCGCTGGGAGTCTACGCCGCATCGCTGGTTTTGCCCGGTTTGAGCTGTGCCGTCAGCACGGCTGTGGCCATCAACGGCACGCTGCGGCCCGTTGACGACGAGTTTGGCATACCGGTTGCCGTATACGAAGCCACCATTGAACAATTCAGCGCCGAGAGCCTCGATCGCTTTAACCGGCGCATGTGCGGTGCGCACAAGGCCGTATTTGAGGCGCGCAGACCTTTGCGCGGCGTCGGTTCACTGCTGGATGAACTGCGCAGCATCAGGGCCTGCGCGGCAGAGGGCGCAAGGCCACAGTTTACGGCCTGGACAAGGGCCGTTCTGGGTAAAAAAGACAAGATATTTCCTGTTGCAAACCAGCGCCGGGCCTGGGCCGAAACGCCTGTGGCACAGGCTGTGCTTGAGCTGGACGAGCCGCACTACATGCCGGATATTCCCTTTGTGACCGGGTAATGAGCATGGATACCGCACTGATCAGGCAGCGCTTTAGCGCCGCCGCTGCCAGCTACGAAGCCGAGGCGCTGGCGCAGCGGCGCATCGCCGACCGCCTCTGGAAGTTGGCTGCGCCGTGTGTTGCGCCCAAGGCCGCCGTGCTTGAACTCGGCGCAGGCACAGGCCTGCTTACGCGGCGGATTCTTGAGGCGCGCCCCAGCAGCCTGCTGCTGAACGATCTGTACATCAGCCCGCAACTGCAACAAATCATGGATGCCCACCCCGGTGTAGTCTCCTGCCGCGAGGGCAATGCCGAGAAACTCTGTTTTGACGGGGTGTTTGATGCCGTGCTCAGTGCCTCTACCGTGCAGTGGTTTGACGACCTCCCGTTTTTTTTTGCCCGATGCGCGCATTTGTTGCCTGCTGGCGGGCTGCTGGCCTTCAGCAGCTTTTTGCCCGGCAACCTGCATGAGGTCGCGGAGCTGACCGGCGTGGGGCTGGCCTATAGCGAGGCCAAAGCCCTGCGGGGCTACCTCGCCCCGCACTTTGACCTGCAGGTGCTGGAGCAGGGCGAGGTGACGCTGCATTTTGACAGCCCGCGCGACGTGTTGCTGCATCTGCGGCATACGGGCGTAACAGGCATACGGTCTGTTGTATGGGGCAAAAGCAGATATGAGGCCTTTGTAACATCCTACCGTGCCCGCTTTGCGGACGGGCAGGGCGTCAGGCTGACCTACCGGCCTGTGTATGTGCTTGCCGCAAGCAGGGGGCTGCTTTGCCCCAGGCCGTAGGCCTGACCGGCTGGCTCCTGCATTCACGGTTTCAGTCTTTTTTCTGTTTACTCCACCACACAAAACCTGCCCGCAAGGGAAGGAGTGTTGCATGAAGCGCTCGCTACTACTTCTGCAACTGTTTGCATTGCTGGTTGCCATGAGCCACTGGCAGGCGGCCTCGGCCGCGTCCGGCGAAACGCGGGGCGCGGGATACGGCTTTGATTCAGCCAAGGCGTATCTTGAGACCCGCAGCCGCGATATGACGGATTTTCAAAGCAGGTTTGATAATGACGTTTTTCAGAACCTTGATGCGGCAAACGCCATCAATCTCAAATACAAAACCACGCCGCCAGAGTACGTTCTGTACCGTCTTGATCTGGCAAAAGCCATAGAAGGCAACGCCAAAAAGCCGGAAAAGCTGGACGCCCTGTGCAGGCAGTTTGTCGCGATTGATGCTGCGGAAAAAGACTATGCCGCAAAAATTGCCGCATATAATGAAAATCTGGCGGAAAAGTTTATTCCGCGCGACCAGTATCAGCTGATGGACGACGATGCACTGCGTGAGGTGCTCGTAACCTACCTTGCAGGCAACAGCATGATATATGGATTTAACAATCCTGAATCGTTACGGATGAGGATAGATAAAGCCGTGCCGTACAAGACGGAAGACGGCGATTTTGGGGTTATGTACTTTGTCCGCGTTGGCGACAGGGACAGCGCCGACGATGCAGACAGCGACAGGCTGTATCAGGTCGCCTACGTCAACGGTGATATTGCGAGCTTTGACCCGGTAGCGGACGATGCCGCTGATCTGGCGGTTCTGAAGGTCTGCGGCAAAACGCAGTAGCAGCGTGTTGTTTTTTTTGCAGCGCTGGTGCTCATTCCCCAGCGCGAAGGGGACTGTCGCCGACAGCTTCGGCCAGATCGTCTACTGCCCCAAAGGCGACAGGCAGGTGCGAAAGCCCGGCCAGGGCGCTGACCGGGCCGTCAAGCGGCCCCCATCCCTCAGCAATAAATGGTATTTTTATAAAAAGGTTGCGACGGCTACATCATAAAAATGGGCATTAAGTATCATTTTTATATTTCTAGCATTTAGCAGCTCAGGGAGCGATCAGTATGTCTAATATCAGCGCGACGTATCTTGGCAACCTGCAGATGGAACTTGTCCATAACCTCAGCGGCACTAAAATTTACACCACGCCCACCCCGGATCATGGCGGGTCAGGCCAGTCATTTTCGCCCACAGACCTGTGCGCAGCGGCCTTGTGCTCATGCGCCATGAGCATGCTTGCAACATATGCCGAGAACCACGGCCTGAATGTGACCGGAACAACGATGGAAATATCCAAAAGCATGACGACCGAGGGGCCCAGCCGCATCGGGAAAATTGAAATCGTTTTTAACATGCCGGACCGGCAATTCAGCAGCAAGGACAAGACCGTGATGGAACGGGCCGCCAATACCTGCGGCGTTCATCATAGCCTGCACCCTGATGTTGAGCAGGTTTTTACCTTCAAGTGGAGCAGCTAGAGCTGCTCGCCCCGTATTCCGGCACGGCATGATGCTGAAATACGGGGCAGGTTGAACACCCGCCGCTTTCGACTGCTGCAACATTGCCTGTCATGTTGCAGCAGTATTTTTTTGCAAAAAAAGCTTATGGATGCATTTGAAATATATTGCAATTAGTAATGTATATATGGTGCAATGAACGGTTAGTATTTATTTTATAATGGAATTTTTCATGTTTTTCGAGTTATGCTGAAATATTGGAGAGTTAAGTTGCTTTAATATTACATCAAGCATACTGACATCATAAGAGATTACAACATTGCAGAGTTTTGCTGTGATGGTTTCTGCCATTTTATCCCTGTTGTTCTTTTAGCGCAGGATAATGCCGCGTCAACCCTTTCAATATGGCGCAGTGGTTATACTCATGCGACATGCAGTCGGTGATGTCAGCCCCAGGCAAGTACGGNTTTTTAAAAAATCAGTGAGGCCCATGAAGGCATCCGTATATTTTGAAGCCCACGGCGCCAAAATTTCGGCTCGCCGATCGCAATTGGGCGATTGCTCCCTTGACCATGCATGTACTTTGGGTGAGAATAAAATCACATGATGCAACATATTTCGAAACAGGTTGTTGTTCTGGTCTGCGTGAATAGTCTGACCTTATTATTTCTTCGATATCTTTGAACAACAGCTTTGTTTTTATAAGGGAGGGTTTTATGCTTCCTGAGTTCAGCGGCGATTTTATTCAATGGCTGCGTGGTTTTTATTACACAGCGACGTGCGGCAGCATGACGGCTGCAATGAAAATGATGAACCGTAACCAGTCTGCGCTCACATATCAGATTCGCAGTCTTGAGCAAGAATTTGGCGTTAAACTTTTTAGCGGTTCAAAGACAAACCGAGTTCTGACAGAAGAAGGAAAATTTTTGCTCAGCAAGGCAATGCTGCTTTTTTCCCAGATTGACGCTTTGCGTGGACAATTGGCGCATCTGCCAGCAACGGTTAAAGGCCCGCTGAGCATCAGTTGCATGTTTTCGTTTTACAACTATATTCTGCCGGATCTAGTGCACGTTTTTTCGCAGCAGTACCCCGAGGTGAGCTTCAGGCTTATTCCTGAGATGCTGGAGAGCAAGCTTTTTGAAGATATTTCTTCCAACAAGGTCGACGTGGGCATTCTGTCTTCAGAGAGGATTCCGGACGATTTTTTGGCCATCCCGCTGTTCAGGACGGACATCACGCTTTTTGCCTCGCCTCAGGCTACACTTCCGCCAGAAAATATGCTTGATCTGACCGACATTGCCCAGATGACCATTGTTGCGCCGTCTATTCATTCGAGCCTATGGCAAAATATTCTTCGTCAGGCGCAGCGCTATGGCGTAAAGCTGAACCCACGGCATATAATTCTGCACCAGGATTGCCTTGTGCGTTGCGTGGCGCAAGGCCTTGGCGTGAGCATGCTCGACCGTTTTGTGCTGGAAGACGCCATTTTTGCGAAAAAAATTCAGGCCGTATCCCTGTCGCGGTTTTTCCGCCCCCGGCAATACTACATGGTGCTGTCGCAGTCGGGCGCGTACCAGTATCCGCAGGTTAAGGCCTTTTTGAATTTCATGAAGCAACAGTTTGAAATTACTGACGACCAGCAGGATGATACCGACAACGAAACCATTGAAGACGCCGAGGTTGCCCTGCTCTGACCGGTTTACTGATCATTTTGCCATGCGGCGGGGGCATTGGGCGTATCTGGTGCGCGCAATGCCCCCGCCGCATTTGGTGCGCAGTTTCGCGGCGATAGTAGCCTGCACGCGTCGCAATGCAGTAAAAGCGAGCCAGGGCACATGGTTAGCAAACATGTGCCCTGGCTCTGCGTGTTGTGACTGCCGGGCCGTCAAGGAGGTAACGACCCTGGCAGGCTAGAAGGAATAGATGAAGTTTACGTTAATGTTCCACGCGTCGTACATGGCGTCGCTTTTGTTGTTCATTTTGCTCTGGCCCCACACGGTGCGGCTCTGGTCCATCATCAGCTTGATATAGGCGATGTCAAAGCAGACGGTGAGGTTGTCGTACATCTTGTATTCGTTGTTCAGGTTAAATTCGATGGCGCCGTCGTTGCGCGTCATGTACAGCCCCTCCTTGCCCAGAACCGTGGCATTGGGGGCCAACCATTCGCCGGTTCTGGCGGCAAGCTTTTTCAGCAGGGCCGGATCGTTGGTGCCGCCAATATAGTTAACGCGCACGGTGTGGGTGAGCTTGTCCACAAAGCTGATATTTCGGGTATACAGACCAACGCCCCAAGTGCCGCCCATGTTGTGGGCAATGGTGCTGTCGCGGAAGGTGTTGGGCCTGCCGCCGTTGAAGGCGAAGGTGCCGAAGGAACCAGCGCCGCCTTCGTCCAGGTTGGTGTAGGGCAGGCGCTCTGACCCGTTGCCCGGATTGTCGTCGTCGCCAGATGAATACCATGCATGGATGCCGGGAATGCCCCAATCGAGGGCATATTCCGCAAGGGCGTCGGCCAGCCAGCCGGCGCGGTTGGACGACGGATCGTCACGCGTGATGGAACCGTAGTTGAAATCCCACGCCAGACGCAGGGGCGCAAACGCACTCACATCACCGGTAAGGCCGCCCCACACGGCATTGCCGTAACCGGTCAGCTTCTGGTTATGGGTACTGCCGTAGAGTGGATAAAGGCCAGCCAGATAATAGTTGCTGGTCTGGGCTGGTATGTAGCTTGTGGCGCTGGTGCGGAAGGCGTTGGGGCCGAACATGCCGTACATTGCCCAGGGGGTAACCTTTACGCCGTCAAAGCCCAGCGGCAGCGACAGGGCGAACAGATCGACATTATCCATGTAGTTGGCCCGGTAGCCGTTGGGATAGCCGCTGTAGTTATCGGGCTCTACACCAAAGACGGGGGCAAGCCCCTTCAGCGGGCAGTTTTTCCGACAGGTTTCTGAACGATTCCCCAGCCATTTCAGCAGCACAAAACGCGTACACGCATGCGGTAGTTTTCGAAGTTGCGAAAGCCATACGCACGCCGCTGGATCAACTTCATTTTTCGGTGAAAGCCTTCTGTGATGCCGTTATTCCGGGTAAAACGGAACATTCGGGCTACTTCTTCCCGCCAATTATGCAACGTCTTGCCCAAGGTACGCAACGGCGCGAAGCTAGTTTTTCGAAGTTGCTCAATTTTATCTAATAATTCAGCTGCATACCTGCGGTACGAATCGACACTTTGCGCCCGCACACGCAATAAATCAGCTGTGTCATGCAAAAATTCGTACAGCGATTCAATGTCCGGNCTGTCAGCAAAGTATGTTCGTAATCGCTCTTTCTGTGAGTCTGTTAATCGATCACGGCGAGTCAGCAAGAGACGCATCATACCGCCTCGCCCATAAGCAAGTTGTTTTTCATCAATTGCCTTGCACAGCTCTGAAAAGTGTTGATTCACCAGCCTGATAACATGAAATCTGTCCGCAACAATGCGCGCATTGGGAAACCATTCCCGCACAAGTCGCCGATACGCAGAATTCATATCAATACAGACCATTTTAACTTTATGGCGGCCTTGCAGCGATTGCAAAAAGTCGCGCATATCAGCGGCGCTACGACCTTTAACCACATCAAAGACCCTGCGTCGTATCTAAAAATTAGGGTGGTCAGCGTCTGCCTCCCGAAAAGTTGTTGCAAACGTGAACCGGGGCG